>ENA-OOUL01000070-OOUL01000070.1-human-gut-metagenome-genome-assembly--contig:-NODE-70-length-28811-cov-4.239002_pt1 | contig 28811 bp, 29 predicted proteins | sample MGYA00241544_ERZ501270 | MGnify/ENA primary metagenome ERZ501270 (study PRJEB25962, sample SAMEA2042283) | human gut metagenome | biome: human gut; feature: human-associated habitat; material: faeces...
TGCGCGTACCCCGCCGTTATTCCGGTCGAATCCTGCTCGACGGACGCCCCGCCGCCGATACGCGAACCGCAGAGATGGCCCGAACGCTGGCGTTCGTCACGACCGAGCGCACACGCATCGCCAACCTCAAATGCGAGGACGTCGTGGCTATCGGCCGCGCACCCTATACCAATTGGATAGGAAGGATGCAGAAGGCCGACACGGAAATCGTTATGCGGTCGCTCGCCTCGGTAGGCATGGAGGACTATGCGGAACGCACGATGGACAGGATGTCGGACGGCGAGTGCCAGCGCATCATGATCGCGCGGGCGTTGGCGCAGGATACACCGATTATTCTGCTCGACGAACCCACCTCGTTCCTCGATATGCCCAACCGCTATGAATTGTGTACGCTGCTGGCACAGCTGGCACACGACGAAGGGAAATGTATCCTGTTTTCGACCCACGAACTCGATATCGCCATGTCGCTCGCCGATGCGATAGCCCTTATCGACCCGCCCCGACTGGTATGCTTGCCCACCGAAGAGATGCGCCGGAGCGGCTGCATCGAACGGCTGTTCCGCAATAAATGCGTGACGTTCGATACTGCGACAGGTGTGGTAAAAGTCCGATAAACAATGATCCGCATATGAAAACGCAGCAGGAACTTTGCGATATACTCGGTTTCATCGCCGAATACGCCACCTATCAGCTCGGCTCGGGAGTTCACACCTCGCGGGCGGTCCGCAATTCACGCCGGATCGGCGAAGCGCTGGGCGTGGACGTTCAGTTGTCGAGTTTCCAAAAGAGTACGATACTGACTGTGCTCGACCTCGGGAGCGGCGAGTCCGCAACCCGTGTGGTGGCAATCCCGTCGCTCCCCATCAGTTTCGAGCGGAACTCTGATTTGAGTGCCTTGAGCTGGGACGCATTGGACGAGGGCCTCTCGCTCGACGAAATCCGCAGCCGTTACCGGACGCTGGTTGACAAACCGCGCATGGACCCGATCTTCACGCTCGTGTTCGTCGGACTGGCCAACGCCTCGTTCTGCAAGCTCTTCGGCGGCGACTGGACGGCCGTGGGCATCGTCTTCACGGCGACACTCGTGGGCTTCGCCGTCAAACAGCGCATGCAGGCTCACGCAGTCAATCACTTTCTCGTCTTCGCCTGCTCGGCTTTCGTCGCGTCACTCTGCGCCACGGCCGCCTTGCGTTTCGACTGCACAGCCGAGATCACTTTGGCCACCAGTCCGCTGTTTCTCGTGCCGGGCGTGCCGCTCATCAACGGGGTCATCGACATCATGGAAGGACACGTCCTTATGGGTGTCAGCCGGCTGGTCAACGCCATGCTGCTGATCGTCTGCATCGCCGTCGGTTTGTCGGCCACTTTGTTAATGGTTAAAGATTCGCTGCTATGATCGTGACGGATATTCTGCTCGACGGACTCTTCGCCGCTGTCGCCGCCATCGGATTCGGGGCCATCTCCGATCCGCCGATGCGAGCCTTTCCACGCATCGCCCTGCTTGCCGCCATAGGCCACGCCTTGCGTTTCACGCTGATGCACTGTTCCGCACTGGATATCGCCACCGCATCGCTTTTCGCGGCCTTTGCAATCGGTATGGGCAGCCTATGGCTCGGCCGCGGTGTCCGCTGCCCGATGACCTGTCTCTACATCCCGGCTCTGCTGCCGATGGTGCCGGGCATCTACGCCTACAAGACGGTTTTCTCGCTCATCATGTTCCTCCAGTCGCTCGATCGGGCTGACGAAGGGATGCGCTACATGCAGCAGTTTTTTCTCAATGCCACCGTATCGCTGAGTGTCATTGCGCTGCTTGCCGCCGGTGCCACGCTGCCGATATTCATCTTCAAGCGCCGGGCCTTCTCTATGACCCGACGCACACGAAAAAATAGTTAGGTTATGGAAATTTTTTGGAACACGATCGCGGCCTACAATGCCGCAACCTGGCCTGCGCAGATTGTCTTTACGGGCATTGCAACCCTGCTGCTTCTGTTGCTCTGCCTGCGGCCGACAAACACTGTGCGCATCGCCATGAAGAGTTTCATGGCGATGCTCAACTTTTGGATTGCCGGAGTCTATTACATGATCTATTGCCGACCGCGCGAATATCACGGCATGTTAGCACTCTTCTGGGCCATCATGGGTGGAATCTGGATTTATGACCTGCTGGTGAAACACGCCTCGCTCGAACGCACCGGCCAGCACAACGCATTCGCTGTCCTGCTCCTTGCCATGCCGTTGATATATCCCCTCTGCTCGCTGGCGCTGGGCCACGAATTCCCCATGATGACCTCGCCCGTCATGCCCTGTTCGGTGGCGGTTTTCACCATTGGACTGATGCTCGCCTTCTCGGAGCAGGTCAATATCGTGCTGGCCATGTTCCTCTGCCACTGGGCGCTGATCGGACTGTCGAAAGTCTACTTCTTCGGCATACCCGAAGACTACCTGCTGGCGTGCAGTACCGTACCTGCACTCTACATCTTCTTTCGGGAGTATGTCCGAAGCAACGCCGACCGGCCGACGAAACCCTCGGCCCACGTACTCGATGCACTGCTCATTGCGCTGAGTCTGGTCGTCGGCATCTTCTTTACCGTCACGCTCCTGCACCAACTCGACCTATTCACCCAAATCATCTGATTTATACGCGCATGCTCAAACAAATATTTTACCATTGCAATGGACTCGAGCCGATAAACCGGCACATAACTCGATATTACCTTTATAGCCCTTTTCTCGATTTACCGGTTCTGCTGACGAAGGAGATGCGCCTGAGCGGCTGTATAGAACGGCTGTTCCGAAATAATTGCGTGAAGTTCGACACTACAATAGGATTCATTAAAGTGAAGCAATGACTGAAAAATATATCATAGAGAATTTCACGGCAGGCATCGGCGTGGATGAATATATTTCACGTTTCCGGGATGAGAAACGGTTTGTCGAGTTTTGCAGGCAATGCCCTAATTACGGTAACAGTTGGGGATGTCCGCCGTTTGATTTCGATACCGGAGAATTTCTGCGCCAGTACAAGTATGCCTATCTTATGGCTACCAAAATTATTCCTATCGAAAAAGGCATCCCGATAGACAAATCACAAGAGTTAATCAGACCAGAACGAATCAGGATAGAAAAAGAGTTGCTGGAACTGGAGCACAGATACGGAGGCAGGGCATTCGCCTATGTAGGAAAATGCCTATACTGTCCAGATTCCGAATGCGCCCGCAAATGCAACCGTCCTTGCCTGCATCCGGACAAAGTACGTCCCTCGCTTGAAGCATTCGGATTCGATATAGCACGTACCCTCTCGGAACTTTTCGGGATAGAACTGCTTTGGGGAAAGAATGATATTTTACCAGAATATCTTGTGCTCGTAAGCGGATTATTTCATAACTCGACAGAAAATATTATCAGTCATACGAAGCGTAATCCGGATTCAGGAAACCTATAATCTTATTACTCTCATTGATAACGTTATGATAGCCATTCACAAAAAAGTCCCTGCAATCCGGATTATAGATTGAGGGACTTGATGAAAGTTAATGTAAAAACTAAAAGAATAACTCCACTTTCGTATGCCTGTTGGCTTCGACCGGCACATGGTCAGCTATGCCGCCCCTGCTTACCTTGACGATGCGTTCGATCGGTATGCCACGCTTTTCTAATTCTGCAACGATATGATCCGCTCTCAATGTGCTTAATGAACCATTAAGCACGGGAGTTCCAGTCGAACTGTCGGCCGCGCCGGTCACTTTCACGGATAATCCGTATTTCTTGGCCACGCGAGCCAGTTCATCAAGGTTAAGCATTTGGGAAGCATCCGTCAGGTGCGCCGTATTGAGGTTAAAAAAGAAATAGACAGGCGACCCGATGCAATTTCCGGCTTGTATGAGTTCCGTCTTTTCAGAAACGATTATGCCCGGTTGTTCGGAATCATCTCCGTTGTTGCCATATATAATACTTGCAGAATCAAGTGGCGAGATTCCATCCCAATGCCGGTTTTTCAATCTTGCCCGAAGTGAGTTCAATCCGCTGTAATTATTTCTGGGATAACCTTGACGGCGGTCGGTCTCATCGTCATTAACCAGATGACCGTACTTGTCAAGCAAGCCTTCTATTTCCAGAATTTTCAACAATTCTGCGAGCGTCCGTCGGTTGCGGTCGTACCAGTCTTTATAACGCTTGTTTTCTCCGGACAAGACATTGGCATAATCCACGAGCCACTCATTCTGACGAATGTAAGGTGTTGCATCAACCGCGCGTTTCCAACCGACCTTTCCGAGATGAAACGTGAAACCGGCGGTCAGCGATACCATGTGGTCGCGGAGGCGGTTCGGGCGTCCGTAACCATCGAAGTCCTGAAAGGTGGTCGTGCCGGAGAGTTCCAACATGGCACTTACTCGTTTGGAAATCCGATATTCTCCCTGTACGCCATACGAAACAGCAAAGGGATTATTCCCGTTAGAAGCATTGTGCAACAGGCCGACACCGGCAAAGGGAGCAAGATTCCAGCGTACCTGTTCTTGCCGGGCATATCTGCGGCCAAGGACATTCCACAGCAGATCCGCATGGATATGGTGGTATTCCTGATTGGACAATGTTCCATCTTTGAACTGCACACCGCTGTAATTGATACGTGCACCGACGGACGGAGTGAACCATTTTCCGACTGCGAAACTGTACGAGGGTTTCAAGCGTCCGAAGAGGTCTTCGCAGCCGAGAGGTGTGCCGAGAAAGGCGGACGTACCCCCGGCAATGCTGACAAACCAGTTGCCAGTCCGGGATGCCGGAAGTACCACTCCGTCAAGATAGACGGGCTGTATCGGTTGCCGTTCCTCCGAGACATTATAGTACGGTGTATGTTGTACAGTATCCACCTGTACGGGTTGTACACTTGCCTGCGCCTGCAACGTGCAAAGCACGGCCAATATAAAAAAGATCTGTTTCGTCATATTCCAATGATATTATTCGTTATACTTTTTGATTTGTAATAAGGCGTACGCCACTTACCGTTTGGGTTTCTTGCCAATGGCCGGGCGCATCATGCGGCTCGCCATCCTCATGCAGCGGAGTGCCCATGCACGGTTGTCCTCGTCCTCGTCGCGTCCCCATTTCAGGTCGCTGCCGCCACCTCCGCCGCCACGAGTTTCGGCAAAAGTGGTGGCATCATCGACCATACCGAGAAACAGCATCGTCGCGCAGTGCATCACGTCTGTACCTTGTTCCGCTATGGACTGGACGAGCGAGCCGTCGAACAGTTGCCGTTCCGCCACGTCCATCTGTGCCGATACGTTCCTATACTCGCCGACCACATTTTCCAGCAGGACATCCTTGAGCAACGTGTCCACTTTGGAATGTACATCATGGGAGTATTTGTAGGCTTCCTCCTTGAGTTCCCCGGTACGTTCCTCAATGGCATCCATGTTCTCTTTCAGCTCGGCAAGCTGCCGGTCAGCCGTCTGTAACTTCTCCTGCTTATCTGCCAGTTGCCTGTTGATTCCGGCCAGTTCTTTTTCCAGACTTTTCACTTGTGCGGCTAATTGTTCAGCATCACCCTTGTTCGCTTTCAAATCCTGTTCGGCTGCCGATAGCAGGGCCTCTTTTTCGGCTTTCGACTTCTCAAGGTTATCGACCATTGTCGTAAGCCCCTTGACCCTGCGCTCTGCCAGACGGATGTCCGATTGGAGGTCAGCCAGAACTTTTTGATGACGGCTGATATTTTCCTCGATGGTCGTACATTCTTCCGATAGCATACGGCGGTATTCTTCGGTAGTCCTGTGCCGTGCGCCTGTTTCGGATATGCTTGTTCCTCTCGACATTCCCCACCTTGTATTGACTTCGGTGAAAAAGTCGGTATGAAGCTGTTTCATCCTTGCGCTGTATTCAAACTTGTCCTTACCGGCGAATATTTCCTTGTACGCAAAGCGACCGTCTTTGATTGGCAGGAGCGTACAGTGGACGTGCGGATTCAATTCGTCAAGGTGTACGATGAATGCGGCGATGTTCTGCTCGCCATATTTGCCACTCACGAATGAATAGACGTCTTTCGCCCAGCGTTCAATATCGCTTTCTCTTTTGATATGGATATTGTCCGCATCTTTCTCGAAATCCACTTTCTGCGTGCCGAATGCGAGTTCGTGCATCCGCTTACGGGAACCGCCGAAAATGAAGTTCACCACCGTGCGGTACTTCGGTTCTGCCAGTCCTTCGTTGGGGTCTTTGATTCCACGCCTCTCCAATATGTCCGCCATCCGTTCGGGAATGTTGCGGCTCGTGTCGATGGGACGTACCTTGCCTCCGGGTGCAATCTCGAAGTTCAGGTGTTTGCGTGTGGGGTCGTAATTCCCCTTATTCATAGCGTACTTTTCCGCCCTTTCACTGCGATCACGCAAGTGTTCGTTACTTTGGGCTGTGGTGATGCCTTTCGACACCTTCACATCAAGTACCTGTTTTTGATCTGCCATACTCTTTTCGTGTTGTTTCGGACAATCCGTCCTGTCCCAGCTTGCTGCTTGCCCGGACAGCCTCCCGACGGTCGATAGACGGTCGGGGTATTAGGCTCCCCCTTCCCTTTGTTTCGTGGCAGACGGGCAAGCCCGTGTGCCTCCTATAACCGGCAGGATGACCGTTAAGGGATGGAGGCGGATTGTTCGCGTTATACAATCTGTTTTCGACTCCCGGTTCAATCCACCATCGCCTGTGCCTTCGCCAGAAGCGATAAAAAGGGTTTGCGAAGCGATTTGAGGCGTTCTTGGTCTTCGTCCATGTCGAAGTCCGTCACTGATGCCTCGGTGTCGAGAATCAGCCCGGCGAGGTCTTTGGCGGACTCGATGAAAGCTGCCCATTCTTCGCCGAGGTCAAGCCGGAAGAAATCCACAAGCGGCGAACTGTCATCGAATCTCGACTTGTGCAGGATTTTTTGCAGGGCGGCGTGGGCGATGCAGCACAGGGCTGTTTCACGATGTTCCGTGACCAAAGTGCCGGAATGTGCGGAGGTCGTGATGGAATGGGTGTCCGAACAGTGTCCGGCGTCACGGTCGGCAATTTCAGCCTTTGCCAGACTTACGAGTTGTCCACACATTACGCCAGTTTCGGCAGCGGTCGTTTTGCCGATTACCCAATCGGACAATACCTCACGGAGCTGTCCGGCAAAGTCCGGCTGCTCCTGTGCATCGCGGGGCTGTGCTGCCTGACCGGATTGTACGGTCATGGTAATGACCACGCTTTTGGGAAGCTGGATGCGGGTCAGCAAGCCGAATGCCTCCATTGCACTCAAAAAAGAACGGACGGTAGCCCTGTGCCAATGCCACTCCGATGCGAGGTCGGAAACGGTCAGGTAGCACTGGTTGGGTTGCAGCACGTAGTCCTTCTTTCTTAAAAACGGGGAAACGAAACCTGCCAGTGATTTGTCCAACAGGTCACAGTACGCTTCGGTGCGTGTCTTGCGTTCATCCCCTTTCTCCTTGAGATATTCGAATACCTCCCTGTCTGCCAATATGGAAACAGGTATCTTTTGGTTATTTTTCATTTTCATTCGGTTTTAATGATTCATATTGTGCGGATATGTCAGTGTTGCCGCTGTCCGCTTCATGCGGCAGATTTGCGTGATGATTGTCGTGATAGGATTCTGACAGCATTCCGGGATGCTTTGCCCATCCGGAAAGTGTCCCCGTGTCCTTGCATTCGGACATGACCCGAACGGAGGGATAGAACAGGGCTGCCAGAAGAAGATAGGTAATGGTTATCGCCAAGGTGTACAGATGCGGCACAAAGCCGATGACCAGTGCGACCGATGCGAGTGTGACAAATGCACCGGGGCGGTCAAGCAACCTGCGTAACCAGTTGTCCGTCCATCGGAACGAGAACATTGCGGCACAGACACCGGTAGAGAGTAGGATTCCAAACTCACCCATATGTCCACAGGCATATACATAATGGAAAAGAAGCAGGCATATCAGCCATACTTGCACATACAGTTTACGGGCGTTGCCGCTTCGTGCCATTGCCATGTAAAAGGGTGTCATGAACCGCTTGTTGTTCTTGTACAATGACATTGATACCCCGAAAGGTATCGCGCAGAAAATGAGTAGCAGGATATTCAGTAACATAAGTAATAGGGCTTTTCGGGTATGGGAGTGGGGCGCACAATGAGTTCCAACTGGACAATACCGTATGTCGCCAGTCGGATAAGGGTTTCGGCATCCTTGGGCGAAAAGTACATGGCCGCTTTCTTGATGCGCTGCTTGAATGTACTGTCTTGCTTTCGGTAGATGGCCAAAGCCTTGTCCAGTTCGTGTTCGGGAATAGTCCATGTCGTACCCTCGGCGTGTATGCCGTTCGTCTTGAAGGCACGCAGCACCAATGTACGGGAAACGAGGTAATCGGTGCGGTCGGTTCTTGAGATGATATGCTCCTTGTAGAGATTGTCATCGGCAACCTCTATCCACGTCCGGTAGGTGTTGATGCAATAGACCATCTGTCGGTATAAACTTTCTCTCATATGAAATTCATCAGCACGTCGGACTTGTCTTTCTTGTATTTCAGGAACCCGCTTTTGGAGTGAAGTTCCAAATCGAGGCATAGGTCCCCGTACATCTGCTCCAAAGAATCATAGATGGTAACAAGGATGCTGTTTACATTACCCTCCGTATCAGTCTTGGCGTTCATCTTGAACATCTGTCCGAAAGCGGGATTCGAGTATGCACAAGTGCTATGACCGAATTTTTCCGTCCGCATCGGGATATGGTGGTAAAGCGTGATCAACTCCATGTCGTCCTCGAACATATCCATTACTTCGTCCAGTTCGTAAGGGGTGCGCAACGGAAACGTAAGCAGCACATAGTCGCCGTAGAACTGCGGTTCTTCCATCGTCGTCACATCGAGCAACTGCGGAAGTTGCAGGGGGACGAATGCCATGAAGTCATTATAAAAATGTCGTAACATATTCATATATTTTTCTGTTGTCATATTTTACAGCGTGTGTATGAATGCTTCCATCAGCATTCCGGGCAGCTCGTCCAAGCGGTTGTCTCCTGGGTGCAGCATCCTGCCCAACTCTCTGAAAGCGTCGGGTGTCTGCGAGGCAAGCATATCGAGTTGCTCTCTTTCTTCGGCTGAAAGCAACGCCAAGCAGAAACCGTCCAACGACGAATAAGGCTGGAGAAGCATCCAGATGTAGGCTTGTGCCTGTGCCGGTGTCTTGACTTTTTGATTGCAGATGTCGTCGATACAGGTTCGGACATTCTGAATCAGCCTGCGGTTGGTGCGCATGGCCAAATAAATCATGGCATTGCGATAGGTGATGTCGTTCCGTTCGGCGGCAAGAAATACCTGTGCGCAGCATCGTTCCGTGTCATGCGTGATGTCGGAAAGATTCTCGCCGTCGAAATCAGGCAGACGTGAAAGGAATGCCCGGTACACAGCATCCTCCTTTTCGATAAAGGTCGTCAGGTCTGCCATACAATGAATACCGTAATCAATCGTTTCAGCAAGGGTAGCTCGATAAGTGGCAAGAATATGTTGTCGGTTTCTCTGACTGACGGGCTGGTTATCCAATGAGGCAAAGAACGGCCGGATTGTTTCAGCCACACGATGCAACTCTTTGTCTTCAAGATGCGGCGAGATTTGTTCTTTTACCCACAGTATATCCTTATAAGTGCGTGTTTGAGACAGCACCATCCGTGAAAATTCCATGCGGATGGAATCATGTATCTGTTCACACTCTTCTCTTACAGTGGAATGAAGCCGGCCAAGCGTATCACATTCGAGATACAGGAATACGGAATCCCTCAATGTTTGCCATTGCTTGAGGTGTCCGGTCAATTCTTTAATGGAGAGTCTTTTCTGCCTGCGTATGTCAGACAGGTATTCCCTGTATGTTCCGGCAGGGTCATTCTTGGCTTTCGCCAATCGTTTGCCATTGCCGTTGTCGCATGACGCGCATAGGAATACGGCAATCGAAACGGCAATTATTTTGGCAAAGATTATCGGCTGTTTTAAGTTCGATTTTGATGTTTTCATACTATATTATTTCGTACTATTTAGTGCAAAACTATATATTATTTTTGATACTTCACATCCGAAAAACCGTATTTTGCGCATTTTTTAATATCGTACTTAATAGTATGATTACCAATGAAAACAAGTGAAGATAAAAACATGAAAAATGTACGATTTTCGTTTTTTAATATAGTATGATTCAGATACTCGAATAAAACTTGTATATTTGCACTTGTTATCATGAATATTGTATATTGATATGGCAAAAGTCGGTTATATATTCGAGGCGAATTCCTACGATGCGTTTGATGCGGATAAGGAATGGATGCGCCAGTACGGGTGTGTACAAGTGGTTGAAGAATCGGTCGGACACGAGACGCTCAGACCGAGATGGAAACAACTGATGTCGAATCTTGAAAGAGGCGACGAATTGGTGGTGTCAAAATTCAGCAATGCCGTGCGTGGTTTACGGGAACTATCGGCATTGATCGAGCTATGCCGCATCAAGGTCGTGCGTATTATCTCCATTCACGATAAAATTGACACCGACAACAAATTGTTTCCGGACACGACACCGGCGGAAGTATTGGCCATGTTCGGGGCATTACCGGAGGAAGTGGCTGTTTTGCGGAAGTCGTCAGATAAGATTATACGCCTGCAGCAGAGTATCAGTATTCCGATTACCAAAAAAAGTATGAGTAAAACTGAACGGGACAAAAAAATCGTGGATATGTATAACAATGGGTATTCAATCCGTGATATTTGGAAAGAGAGCGGTGTCCGGAGTAAAAGCACCGTGTACAGCATTCTCAATAAATACAAGGTTCAGCTTAACCGAACACCGGGACGCGTGCCGGGCATCCGGAAATAGAACTTATAAATCAAATATGGATATTGAAAATCAGTAGATTACTTGCGTAATTCATTATTTTTTCGTATCTTTAAGTTGGATATAACTATAAAAAATAAGACCTATGGGAGATATTATAATTTTATTGTTGGTATTTTTGGTAGTGGGCAGGCTCTTGAGGGGCGTCTTCGGCGGATTCAGTAAAAGCAGTTTTCGGGATGACAAATAAGTTTGGATTGTTATAACAGGCGGATATTTGTTAATTTTGCACCGTATTCATTAAAATCAAGAACAATATGACAAAAGCGGAAATTGTCGCTCAGATCTCACGGCAGAGCGGAATTGAGAAAACGGTTGTGATGACTGTGGTGGAATCATTCATGGAAAATGTAAAAGAGTCGATGGTTGCGGGAAACGAGGTGTTCTTGCGCGGCTTCGGCAGCTTTGTTATAAAACGGAGAGCTGAAAAGACGGCCCGGAACATTTCGAAGAATACGACAATTAAAATTCCCGCTCACAACATCCCTGCATTCAAACCTGCCAAAGCATTTCTGAATGCGGTAAAAGAGAACAAGTAGAGTATAAAAGTACAGATGGTGCAACAACACCGTAATGAGTAAAACAAAAGCGACCCAAAGGCCGCTTTTGTCGTGATAAGGCAAGGATTATTTCTTGCCTTTTTTCGCTGGTTTGGCCGGCTTTTCAGGAGTCTCCTCCTTCTCGACGGGCGGATAGAACTTGACGGCGACTATCACGATACGGTTGTGTTTCACACCGCTTTGGTCGCTCCATTCTTCGGGCTTGAAATACCCCTCGACGGTCAGCATCGTACCCTTGGTCAGTTGGTCGAACGACCCGGTGTTCTCGTTTTTACGCCACGCCTCAAAATTCATAAAGGCGGAAACGCGTTTGGATTCCTCGCCATTATTCTCCAGTCGGCTTACTGCCAGAGGGAAACGTGCTACACTTGCGTTGGTGAACTGACGGATTTCTGCATCCTTTCCTACGAAACCGGTTACTACGAAATTGTTTTCAATCTTTTTCATAATGAATTGTTTTTAGAAGTTATTAAATCAATTTTACGCTGCCTCAAAAAGTAGGTGCAGTTAAGGGAATGCACCAAGGCCGGACGCATCAATACTCTTTATTTTTGTCCGTAGGCAAAACCAGAAGGCTCGATAAAGGAAGATTGTACGGCTGTGCCATTGGTCAAGACTTCCAAAGTCGTTCCCGTCTGCATACTATCTTTGCATCGGAAAATGATGATGACTTCGGCGGAAAACTATTCTGAAAATGAGCGGAAAGCCGTAGTTGCAGGGGAAGTGAAAGAGCAATCCGTCCACCGGCACAATGGTGCGCGTTTCGGCTGTAAGTCCGCAGAATCGGCAGGGATTTTCGTGTAATTCGGTCGGACTGAATAGAGGTGGCTACAAACAGAACACTGAACTGACAACAGGTGGCGATACCGCAGAAGGGAATATCAACGAAGTGGCGACAAAAGGCGGAACGGGGTATCGGGGTGCTGCCATGTTCCCGTCCGGCAGAAAGAATAGGGGACAAAAGGGAAAAAGGAAAGAACCCTGCTTTTCGGAAAAGCGGACGGCAGCTTTTCACGAATGGCTGGTTTTTACAAAAGGATATGGCGCAGCCAAAAGAGAGAGATAGATGTAAAAAAGGGAATGCGGCGTGGCAGGAATGGAAGATTATCCCGTTCCTGCCTGTATCATCAAAATTCTGCCATGATTACCCGATGCTCGAAAATCTTTTTTTGATTACTGGGACGTCTTTGGCAGACCCATAGGTGATGCTTGCCATAGCCGAAGACGAAATAATCATCAAGACGTGTTTTTTCTTGTAGGCGTTCCATGCCGGTACGCAGTTCCGTTTCATCGGTTGAGAAAAGAATCGTGTTGATGATACGGAAGTAGAGTTCTGTTACCTCGTCACAATAAGGACAAAAGCTATGCTCAATCGTTGCTTTCATGTTTCTTTGATTTTAATTATACTTCTACTACGTCTTCTATTCGACCATACAAGACAGAGCGCAACGCAGTCTTGTCAATGGCGCAATACTCGGTGATATGTCCGTGCTGTTTCACGAAATATCGTTTGAGAACATCGGAGAAATCAAAGAAGTAGCCCATCAATGCGATACCTCTTTTGAAATGGATGCACTCTTTCACGTTTCGGGTAATCCAGTTCTTGTCTTCACGGCTCAACTTGTCTCCGTTATCAAGTTGTTCCCGTAACTGGTAAACCCTGCAGCCTTTCAGCTTTTCTAATTCGGGTACGTCCCATTGGACGAATTTCATTGCTACCTGTTGCATCGCTCTTGGATTTAATCGTAAATAATCACTTCATCACGGTACTCGACCACCTCTTTGCCACTGCTAAGACGTACCACTATTTTATTGCCGAAGTCGCCGACAACTGTTCCCTCGGAGTAGCCTTTATAGGGGGTAAGCAGGGTGCAGTGCGCACCTATAATTTCGCTATCTTTTTCGTATTCGTACATAGTCTTGTCATTTTAGGGTTACAACTTGATATCCCATTTACCCTGTGAGAAGATTCTGAAGCTCACGTATTCGTCTGCAAATTCGTAGGACAGAATTTTGATATAAGTTTTGTCTTTGGCTTCCAACGAAGCTATCAGCCTGTCGATTTCTTCTTCCGGATAAACCCAACGAGAGGTAAACTCCGCATCCACGCTATCGCTGTGTCTATTGACAAAGCCGTCAAAAGTGTCATCCAAGAATGCCTCTATCTTGTCGAGGTCTGCTTTGTTTTCCGTCCTTGCGTAGAAAATGTTTGTTGCATAGTTTGCCATAATCCTAAGTTTTAAGTTTTTTATTTTCCCTCTTTTAGCATTTCAGCTACTTTCGGGCTTGATTGAAAATTATGTCGCCTCAAAAGGTGTTATGGCTCTTTATGCAGGGTTTCACGACCAAATACGACCTCTGCAAAGCGGAGCGTGGAGATTTTGTCGGGAACCGTCAGGCTGTGACCTTGAATACAAGAAAGACATGACAAGTACCTTTGCGACACAATTCTCATCAGGCAGACCGAAAGTTGGGATGCGAGGATAAAATGCCTATGGCAGAAGTTACGATAAAAGGAACTTCCGTAAAATTGGGATGCAGCGAAAAAAGAAAATATCGGTGCGATTATCTTCTCTTTTGACTGTGAATATAAAAGTAAGGGGGAGAACTTCGGTAAAGGTTTAGTTTAGTCTATTAGCTTATATATATGCTAAACTAAAGTAAACTAAATATAGGCAGATATATTGGACTGCCTGTATAGGTGTTTTGAGGGAAATGGTTACCTTTGCAAAAAACAATGTTCCTTGAAAGAAACAGAGATTTGTCCTTTTTTCTTTTGGCTGTGGTTATTCATCCATAGATGACTGCAACAATCACTCTTGGCGAGAGGATGAAAATCGTGTGAAATGACTTGGAAAAATACTCAAAGTACGAACAAGTGAAGAGAAAGAAAGGTAGTGCAAATAAAAAAACAAGAAAATATGATAATTCGTGTTTCTGTTCCTAATTTGTTCCTTGATAAAAACACATCACAATATAAATTGTTAATTTATAAGATATTAAGATGTGAAATTTTGAGATATAACTAAATTCTCCAGATTTGCAACGGAAAGTCCATCATCGGATAAAGACACGTCTTCTTCTGCCCAGTCACAATCAAAAGCAGAAGGGACCACCCGTTTAAGGTCCCGTTCAAAAATTGTTTCCAGTTCCACAGCATTCGCTCCCAGGATCAGCTGGCAATCTGCCGGGACAAACAATTCCAACGTATCCTTATCAAGAACCCACTGAATGGTATATGCACGTCGTCCGACATGCTTGACACTGAAACCCGTCCGGTCCGTCACCTTATGCCGCATAGCAATATTTCCACGGATACATTCTACCTTATCCAGAAATATCCGTTCCGCAGGCTTCTTCCCGTCGAGTTCCAAATCGAGCTCCAGGAAATAGCGCTCGATGAAATCAAAAAAAGGCATCATCGGATCATGAGTCCCATCCGTTCTGCCATTAAAAAGCTTATATCCAATATGAGATACATCCCCGAAACTGTTGGTTTTCAATTTTACGGGTTTGTTCTTATACCTGCCCAAACTGTCAATCGTCAAATGTTTCTCCAAACTGTCAGGCACATTAAGTTTCACCATACCGGCAATTGTCTTCAACCGTTCGGTACGGAAAGAAGTTTTGGCATTTACCTGTATCGTAAATGCCAAAACGATCCCATAAAGGATTATCCTCTTCATCATCAGGGTTTGATTGCAGTTTTATTGCCATCGTGAGACCAATAACCGATATTTCCGCTCACACGTCCGTCACGGAAATCAGCTTCGAATTCATCACCCGGATTGGCCACAAAATCTTTGGAGCTGACAATCTTATGTTTTTGTGTATACTTGATGACTCCATGTCCATGAGGAACTCCGTTCTTCAGTTCACCGGTATAAATGCCATAACCCAGGTCTACAGTTCCCCGTCCTGTAATCGGTTTCGGAGGATCCACTTTCACAGGTTCCTTTTTTTCTACCTCAGGCGTATCTATCGGCTGTGGATTTGCCACGTTTGTCGTATCTACTCCCTTCGGAGTCTCCGTTGGAGGAGTTGTAACTTCGGGAGTCTTTGAACCACACAATTTGATTCCCACAATGACACCTGCCGCAACCACCACCACTGCAACGATAATCATTATCAGTTTATTTTTACTACGTGCCGGAGGAGGACACTCACGCAAAGCCTTTCCGCATTCACTACATACAAAATCCTTACGAGCTGAAATCGTTTGAACTTCTTTCGATTTACATTTAGAACAATTTTCATTCAGACACATACCATATCTGAAACGTACATGTTCCGAATTACCAGATCTTACCATATTACTATATTATTTATTACTTTATTATATTTCACTAGCTTACTTTTTTACATCAGGGGAGGAGGCACCGAGCCATTGGTAGGAGGCAGAGGTGGCATCGAAGGTGCTACCGGAGGCGCAAACAATGCCTGAAGAACCGGAACCGTTCCTGCAGGAGCCCAAGCCGGCAGTCCTTCCATCCATACCATGGTTTGCGGTGTCAGCTGACCTCCAGCCACCATCTGTCTGCACATATCCATATTGTACGGACCGTATTGTTGGCCACCCACAGCTATAAATAAAGAGATAGCCGGTGTAACAGGAGGAGGAACAGGTGCTCCGCCAAACGTAGGCGGCTGGGGAGTCTGAGGCGGCATCATTGTCGGCTGGGTGAAGGCACCGGGTTGCTGTACCCCCGCCATACCGGCCATTCCTGCCATGCCAGCCTGCTGGGCTTGCTGAGCTTGTTGGGCCTGCTGAGCCTCCAAAGCAGCTTTTGCAGCTATTTCTTCAGCATTGTCTACAGCAAATAGAGAAGGGAACTGGCTTCCATCGCCCTCGCTATGCAGCAAGATCGCGTTGCTGGCATCCGTTGCCACATTTCCAGTATGCAAGAATTGCTCATAGCGTTTTTTATAGGGTTCCATCCACTCAATGGCACGTACCGGGAAGCAATAAGCCACCGTAATAATAGACAACTCATCCTTACGCGGACTCTTTCGGTTAACCGTGATGGTTGTACGTGCAGTACTTTGATTGAACGAGTTCTTGAAAGCAGCCTCCAGCTTATCCGCAAATTTCTTCAGATTCTCATTATCATCGGGCGAAGGGATCGACACCAATATCGCTTTTTTATTGATGCTGGCAGGATTGGTAGGACTCAGATTCCCTTCGTTGTTACGCAGATGCAACTGTACCTGATCGTTGTTAAGCCTCAGATACACTCCACTCTGGCTTACAATCTTCGAAGCGAAGAACTTGATGTCATCATCCGTCTTCAGTTTCTGCTGCAATTGTGTCAGGATATTCAGGCCCAGCACCTTCCTGTCGCTATTCGCTTTTTCATCGTGTTTAGTCTTCACGATCTGGGTCAATTTAACATCGAAAGCATCCTTGATGTCATCGATGCTGATTTCATTGGCCAGATTTCCAAAGTTGATAAATTCAGTCTTTGGAAGAATCGAATCACGCAATTGTCTGGCGATATTAGGCATATCCAGTTTATCCGTCCTGAGGTCCGTTTCAAATTCACTCATCGTATCGTCCTCACTAACCTCGATGATGGCTCCCTTCATGTCTTCCAGCCCCTTGTTCACTTTCCGTTGGGCTGTAACCAGTCGTTCAGTTTCCTCTATGGCATCATTGATCTTTTGACCGAACGCCGAGATATCCGCATCCATCTTACCCAGCTCCACTGCGAGTTTCGCGGCCAGTTTCTTGGCGAATTCCCAGGCCAGAAGCATTGTTTTCGAAGTATAGTAATCAGTCAGGATATTCTGATGGTCGGCATACAGGCGTGCTCCCTTACCCACCATACGCTGCAAAATACCCAACTGGCTCCAGTCTTCTACCGTAGCTATACGGTCCTGATCGCAAATTTCATAGTTGTTTTTCTCATCATTGGCCTTCTTGTCCAGATCTGTCCGGATCTCTCCCACACATTCCAACAGCAACTTAGAAACCTTTTGCAACTCGACGATAGACACATCACCGATTTTCCATTTCTCAAACAGTTCCGCTTCTATCTTATGGCGAATTTCTCTGGCCATCTCAGGGATCGCCCGTTCTTTTCCCTTGAAGAAAGCTTCGACACCTTCTTCACGGAAATGTTGCAAATAAAATTCGCCCATGATATTGTCCAGCTCGTTCAACGGACAATCGGCTTTCTTCGCCTCTTCCGCATAGCCGATGGCTTTGTCATGCCAATATTCATTGAAACGGGGATAATCCGTATCCGATTCCAGGATCTTCACATCCAATGTCAGATGCGCATCGTCCAGCATCCAATTGGAAAGATTGTCCTTGTTCAAATATTCCTTCCGATAGTCCTTGTTCTTTTCTTCATTGACAAATCCCTGGTTTTCACGCCAGTTATTGTATTTGAACTGGTACAGAATACTTTCTCCTACCGTATAGGTAATATGTTTCAGGATACGAAGCTCAGGATACATCACGCGTTTGATACCAAACGAATTTATTTTTTTGGTTCGTGCCACAGGAATCCGTCCGTTGCTTCCGGGATTGGCCGCTTCGTCATATTCCAAAGCAAAATCATCCATGTTCTCAAAATTATAAGCTCGGATGATATCATCGTTGATCTGGTCTTCATCATTCACGAAGAATATGCGGGCAAAAATATAATCGCTTACGATCTTTGGCAATTCCGTCAGCGAATTAATCGTTAAACCGTTCTCGTTGACATTGCTGTAAATCGTCAAACCGTCTGCTACACCTTTTACACGGTCGTTATACAATGCCAGCTCACCCACGCCTGTAACATCCTGCGGGTTCCAGCGTCCGGCCTGTAAAGCGTTCAGCTCGTTCATGGCCGCATATCCGTTCTGGTAATAACGTCCCTGATCCATATCGCTCTTGGGCAGGTTCATCTCAGGAATCATGGCATAAACGGCTATTTTAGCATTCGGGAATGTTTTTCTGGACTGAGTAATGACATCCACAATCGAACCCGATCCTGTTCCGCCGCAGAGTCCGGCAAAGATATGAATATTGGTACGGCTCGAATCGCCCGACACCCGTTCACAACGTGCATACGCATCCCTCAGGCTATTTACATAACCGATTGCATTAGCTGCAAACAACAGACGACCGGCACGACGTTTCTGCCCGGCAGCCTGCCCCAAAGAGCCTATTGCCGATCGGACCGCATCCACATTGTTTACAATTCCTCTTACAGAAGGATAATTACTTATATGGTTCAGAATATGTTCAACATCGACAGCCTTGATATTCAGGAATTCATTGTTCGTAAACGAAGCGTCCTGCCCCATGACTCTGAAGTCCGGGCGGGCCTTCCCGTCCTTAGGCATCATTTCGTCTGTAGAGTCTACATACAGAATCGCTACTGGCAACTTTTCACGTTCCTCCTGGGTAGGAAATTCTTCAAACATACGCATCTTAAAGGCACGAAGAATCTTGCCGCCCGTACCTCCCAAACCAACCAGAATGTGGTTGCTGTTGCAATAATTTGTCTTTGTCATATCTTATTGATTTTATTTAATATGCTTTACTTATCTTCTTGTCATACGTCTTCTGCTGGGATGTCCTACAGAAGTCCGATTGCCGGAGGAAGCTCCCACCCGTCTGGCGTTCCGATGGCTGTCGTTACGGATCGAAATAGTCTTTATTACAATAACGGCACCTACCACCACAAACAAGAGCGACCAACAGATGCGTCGGAAAATAAACCAATTCATATAGCTCCGCAACTCGTCACTCATGGCTTCAGAAATCGTATCCGAAGTATGACCCTGGAAATCTGCCATATTCACATAATATCCCACTAAAGGCCATTCCTCACTTATATGATCAAGAATCACCTGACTGTCTCCCGTCGAAAAAGCCTGTGTACTAGGTATATCCTGCACCAACTTATTTACATAAAATTCAACATCATCACAATATGACTTAATCGTGATGGCACCACAAAGCAAAATTGATTGAAAAGAAAGAAAGAAAAAAAGGATAATGCCTACAGCAATACTGGCAATGGAAAAAGTCGAATTGCGCCACCATAAGCGAATCAACACATACATCAATATAATACCAATGATGGTCAAGACCACACCCACCAGCATACTCCCCAGTGAATGATAAAAGATGTTCATTAATGCTCCCATATATAGCAACCTATTTTATTTGTCTACGAAATCACAAAATCAATTTCACTATAAATTAGCATTTCTGATAGTCGTTCAGTCGTTGTTATTTTTAATACTAATTTTAAGGCTGACGCAAATGTAGCGATTTATTTTAAACGACAAAAGATTTCTTGACGAAAATAAATAATCCCTCGTTAGTTCTATACTTCCTCTCTACCAACATGTTTCATCTATTTTGTCATTCCTACCCTGAATCAGCAAAAAGGAAGGTGTGCCGAACCCGGAAAGACATTCTCCAAGTTTGACACACCTTCCTTAAAAACCGTAAATCACTATTCCGAACGGCTAACGAGCCTTCCCCCCTCACCTCATCCCTCCCACCTCAAAATAAAGGCACTACTTCCCAGCGTCCAGCCCACCTTCATAGCAGATGCCGATGCTGTGACGGTTGTGGTTGCGGCAGTGCATCCTCATCACGACATGCACGACGCTACACCAAACACACCGGCCAGGGCTGTCGCCACGGTCACAATAATCTTGAGCACAAGGCTCCACACGTTTTTCTTTTTCGTTGTTGTTTCGCTCACTTTGCTAATGGATAATTAAGAATAGATTATTGAAAATTGAGAATGGATAATTGAGAATTGAAAACTGACAATGACCTGCGGACAGGCTAATTATCCATTTTCAATTCTCCATTCTCCATGATTACAGCGGACTTCCTCCTTCCTCGTCCTCGTTGTCACTGCCTCCCGGCGTCGTACCGCCTGTTCCGGCCGTCTCGCCGTCTACTACATACTCGGACAGCTCGCGAAGCGTACCCTCCAGGTTGAGCTTCGCGTTGCTCAGCTCGCCCGTGGCACGTGCCCGCAGCTTCAGTCCCTTCACGTTTTCGCTCACCTTGAACTCGGCGGCACTCGGAGCCCCGTGGTCGCTGACGATGCCCACCGAAAAGATGGCCAGGTCGTCCAGCTTTACGTTCTTGCTATCCAGGATCAGCTCCTTGATACAGCTCACCATATCCGCCAATACTCCCTTGATCACACCGGGCGAAAACGGCGTGTTGTGTTTCGACATGTGCTTGGACAAGGCGTCGATGTCCAGCGTTTCCTCGATCACGGGGCGTGCATACCACAACCCCTTCAGCGGACTGTTTTCTCCAGTCACTTGATACTTTTTGTAACGAATCATTTTGTTAATTGTTAATTGATAATTGATAATTGGAAATTTGTTACCACAAAGATACACCCCCTCCTTCCACCCGTTTCCCCTTCTCTCCACCTCTCTACGCTTTTGTACCGTTATTTTCGTTTAAACCTTTGGAAATCTGATAGAAAAGGTGTAAATTTGACGTATGGAAACCTTCAAGATAAAGACATACGGGCGCACCGAACTGGCCCTACTCTACTCCCCCGAACTCTCCGCCCAGGGAGCCTGGCGGAAACTGTTGCGATGGATCAACCATCATCCCACCCTGGGCGCACGCCTGGCCGCCACCGGTCTCACGTCCCATTCCCGCGTCTTCACCCCCGCCCAGGTCCGCCTCATTGTAGAAGCGCTGGGAGAGCCTTGAGACAATTGAAAATGGAGAATTGATAATGGAGAATGGGAAATAGGGAAATGGGGAAAAAGTACACTTCAATTTTCATTTTTAAAACAAAAATCTCTACATTTGTCCCAAGAGAAAAAAGGAGGGACCATGTTGAGAATCAAAACACAGTGGATCTGTTGCGCACTGTTGCTCTTCCTGTTGCTGGTAAACAATACGGAAGCGAAAGCCCAGTCGGCCGATGAACTCATCAACGAATATCGGGCCTGGATGGCGGAACACTATCCCCGTCCGGAAGGTATGGACACGGAAACACTGTTCAGAACAACCCTCTGGGCCATCTACGACGGACAGCGCGAACCGGAAGTCAAAACCCTGCTGCGGGCAGCCGCCCAAAAGGTCCCCGAGCTACAGGCTTATGCCGACTGGCTGGACAGCGGAAAAAGCGATCCGTGTTCCGAAGCAGGCACCCGGGCTCTCCAGGCACTCACCCGGGCATCCGGCGAACAGTTGGGCACCCGCCACCCGGCCACCGCATGGTGCCGCCTCCTCCTTTCCATCCAACTGAGCACGAGGCAGGACGTCACCGCCCAGGTAGACCAGCTGATCAAAGACCTGCAAAAACCAATCACCATCGAGACCGACCGCGAAAGGCTGTCCCTCCTCTGTGCAGCCAGGCTGACCCAGTTCACCAACCGCCTGTGGGAGCGGTTCGTCGAAGATCCCGAAACCTATCCCGAACTGCTCGAGACGGAGCAGGAAGTCCTCACCCTCTACCCCGTCCAATCGGAAACCGCCGACCACACCCGGGCCTTCCTCTACTACCTGCTGGCAGAAGCCAAGTCTACCTTGAGCCATCAGGTGGAAGCCAACTGGGCACAAGACCAGTTTGGCTGGCAGAACACTACCGGATACAACACCCTGAGCAACGGAGTGATGAGCAACGCCAGCTTCTATTACTACCAGGCCTACCAACTGTATCGCGTCCTGTACCCCGAAGGACATCCCGAAGTCATCCATCTGATGCGCTCCTACAACATTTTCATATTCAACAGTTCAACCGTGGATCAATCGATATTGCAAGGTGTCCAGCTTCTGGACGACTACATGCAAGCCTATTATCCCGAAGGCTCCGTAGAACGCAGCCTGATCCGCACAGACCTATGGGCCTGCAGGCTGCTGATGGGAGAACCCAATCCCGATGCCACCGACTGTCCCGCACTACTGAAAAAACTGGAGCAATGCTGGGGCACAGACAATTACCACTACGTCAACCTCCTGGGATTTCTGGCAGCCTTTGCTGGAGCCAGCGGCCTTGCCGAAGCCGAAAATATACTGGACAGCCTCGATGCCCTGCTGGACCGTCGCTACGCAGCCCAACCACTGAAGAAAGCCTACCTGCTGAACTCAGTCTATTCATCCCTGAAAGACCGTTTCCCAGAACGGGCCACCGAACGGATGACACAAGCCTATACGCTCTACCGCACCCATCACGACAGCAGCATGCTATCCATCGCGCTGGGAAGACAGCTCGTTGAGAACAGCAAAAACGGATCTTCAAACAACCAGCTGGCTGTAGAAATGCAAGGTTACGTATGCGCCGACACCAAAGCCCGTTTCGGAGTCTCCTCTCCCATCACCTTTGGCTCGGAGCAAGACCTGGCCATACTCACGGCAGATATTGACATAGAAAAAGCGGATGTACTGTTTTCCGACCTCATAGCCCGGATGCAGGCAGCAGAAGTAGACTGTACAGCGACCCGTAACGCCTACCTCGACTACCTCTTCTCCGTGGAAAAATATCCGCAGGCCATCGGATTGTGTCGCCAGTTGATAAAAGATACAGTTCATGGCACACAGAACCAAAAATGCAATCAGTTGCTGATGTACACCTATCTGCTGGAAAAGACCGGAGGCAGCGAGACGGAAAGAGCCGACAGCTATGCAAAGGCCGCCCAAATGCTCACAGCCATCGAAGACTCTCTGAATTTCAGCACCTATAACTTTGAACTGGCAGCCCACTATCTGATAGAGAAGGGACGCTACCGGGAAGCCGTAGACATGCTCGATCGTGGCATCGCCCTGAACCAATGGCAAACCTGGGGCAACGTAGCAGATCCACATTACCTGTCCATGGCAGCTCTGAAAAACGAAATTCTCTACGACAACCTGAATCAGATGGTCGAAGCCAAACGACTCATCAACCAACAGCTACAGGACTACACCCCCGACCGTATCACCTACTACACACCAGATATCCTGAACTTCCTGATACGATGCTACAACCTGATATACACCGAAAACAGCCGTGACTTCGCACAACTCCTCCCTCTTATGTCGTCCATTATGCAAATCACAACAAAATTGTGTGCTCAAAGCGGAAACGACCCACAATTCTTGATGCTCTACATGACAGAGGCAATCACTATGTGCGTTGACTTAATAATTGAAATGAAAAAGCTGGATGATCAACCCCACAGAGGAGAGCTTATGACAGACGAACAAAATAAGTTCTGGCAACAATTTACGAATTTACTGTTCACCTATCAGGAGCCAATGAAAAACATGATGATATTACTTGAAGAAGAATTTGAGAAGTCCGACCTCACTCGCCAGACAAAAAACAAATATACCACCCTCATCTACTACCTGGCACATTATTATCAAACCCTGGAGCCCAACCCTCAAAAAGCACTCCACTACATGAAACGGTATGTGGAACTGCGAAAGGAAAAGCCTCTGGATGCTTTTTACGCCTGGATTGCCCTAGGCGACATGTATGGTAAACAACAGCAGCATGCCCAGGCACTAAAAGCCTTTTTGGAAGCCGAGAAGCAGCTGGACCTGCTGGAACAGATTGCTCCCGCCGACCACACCGCCCTGGAAAGCCGCCTGTGCGGCCTCTATTACCAGCAGGGGCAGTTCGCAAAGGCGCTCCCCCACGCACGCCGCTATTATGCCTCCATCCGCCGGATCATGGACGGCAATTTCCAGCTGATGACCGAAAACGAGCAGAACAACTTCATGGAAACCTACATGGATCCGGCATTCTGGCTCACCACCCTGCTCGAGGCGATGCCCGACACCCTGGCAGCCGAAGCCTACGACGCTGTGCTCTACCGCACCGGCATGCAGCTGCGCTCCCAGCGGCAGACCCTTCAGGCCATACGCCAGTCGGGCGACAGCCTCCTAGTGGCAGCACTGGACAGCCTCGACCGCCTGCGCATCCGTCAGCGCAGCATCCCGATGAAAGCCTACGAAAACCTGCAGGACACCCAAGCCGCAACCGAACAGAGCCGCCTTGCCTACGCCGCCAACGTGCTGGAACAGCAGATCATCGAAGCCTCCGAACCCTACCGTAAACGCTACGCCCTGCATGTCAGCTGGGACGAAATACGGCAGAAGCTGGCCCCCGACGAAGCTGCCATCGAGTTCGTGTACGCCGGCAAACACGTTATGGCACTGGTCGTCAGGCCGGACAGCCCGTCTCCCCGCCCGGTTCGGCTGGTGGAGAGCGACACCCTGGTGACCCGCCTCAAGACACTGGACGCCAACACCTCGGCCCGACTGGCCGTCAAGCTCTACAACGAACAGGCCGTCGACCTCTACGGCATGTTGTGGGCACCTCTGGAGCCTTGCCTCCAGGACGTCAGGACGGTCTATTTCACCACGCCGGGCATCCTGAACAACCTCTCGTTCGCCGCCTTCGCCACGCCCGACGGCAGCTACCTGACGGACAAGTACCGCCTGCGCCAGCTCACCACCACGGCCGCCCTGCTGAAGCCCCGTGAAGCCGGACAGACACCCCGCTCGGCCCTGCTCATGGGCGACATCTACTACTCGCCCCGCCAGCAGCTACTGGCCAACAGCGGACGTGCGGACGAAGCCCGGGGAGCGGACGACGACCTCGCCCTCGACGACTTCGACAACCGGGGCGTCAGCCGCGAACACTTCAAGTACCTGCCTTTCACGGGCGACGAACTGGCCAACATCGAACGCAAACTGACGGAACACCGCCTCTCCTCCGCCGACCTCACCGTCCGCAAAGGCGCATCGGCCACCGAAGCCGCCTTCAAGGAGCTGGCCGCCCGCAAGCCCGAAGTCATTCACCTGGCCACCCACGGATTTTTCGTGGCCGACGACCGCGACGCCTCCCGCATCCCCTACTACCGCCAGCGGATGCAGAACATGACCAACTCCATGCGTCGTGCGGGCATCGCACTGGCAGGCGCCGAAGCCGCCTGGTGTGGAGCGGAAGGCCACGACGAGAACGACGGCATCCTGACGGCCGACGAAGTGGCCCGTTTCGACCTCCACGGGACGCGCCTCGTGGTGCTCTCCGCCTGCGAGACGGCCCTGGGCAACTACAGCTTCGAAGGCGTCTATGGCCTGCCGCGCGGCTTCAAGCAGGCCGGTGTCGAGTCGCTGCTCGTCAGCCTGTGGAGCGTCAACGACCGCTCCACCTCCCTGCTCATGTCCGAGTTCTATCGCTACTGGCTGGAAGGAAAACCCGTGCGCGAGGCGCTGGAGCAGGCCGTCCGGGAAGTGAGAAAACAGTATCCGCAGCCCTATTACTGGGCGCCGTTCGTGCTGCTGGACTAGCGTCCCAGTCCTCCACTCTATCCCTCCAAACCTCCGCTTCATCCGTCCAAACCTCAACATTTTTTAAGCTCAACGCTCACGTTTACCCCTTGGACGCCTTGTCGAGCGAAATGGCCTCTAGAGCCGTTTATAGACTTTTCCTTCGTGTTTCAGCACGCCTCGTTCCGTCATTCTTTTCAAAATCCTTCGCACGCTCGATTCCGGCAGTTCCTGCCGCTGCGCCTCCTCCATCAGCTCCCTGTAGGTGAACGTCCCGGGCAGCTTCTCCAGCACCGGCAGCAGGCGGGCGAAGGGCTGCAACGGACGCACCCGCCTCTCGTAGGCAGGGATGGACGAGCTCAACAGCAAGGCATGTTCCAGCAACACCGCCGCAATGGCCAGCGACGCGTCCAGGTCCTCGTCCGAACAGTAGCGCGTCGACATCGCCCACAGCTCGTCCTCCCCCTTGCGCAGGGCTGTCAGCACCGCCGCGATGCGTGCCGCTATCAGCCCCATGCGCATCACCGACGACGCCATGCGTTCGCCCCCTTCGGCCACCACCTCCTGCAACTTGCGGCTGAAGAAAGTCGAGTGGCGCCGCCACTGCTCCCGCGTCAGCTCCACGTCCGTGCGCCGCCCCTTCATCATCTCGTGCATCTTCAGCACCCGCTTGCCCAGCTCGCGGAAGTGTGTCCGCAGGTTCTGCACCTGCCCCTCCGCACTGGCGTCGCGCCACACATATTGCGGCTGTACCTGGTAAGCCGCCAGTCGGCTGAAGAGTCCGTCCTCCGTGTTGTGCACCAGCGACAGGAACTGCATCGGCGTACCCGTCATACACAGTGCCAGCATCGGATAGGGCACGAACACCGGCTTGCCGTCCACCTTGAACGACGAGCTGATGGGTTCGTGGTGGAAGCAGGCACGCAGCACGTCGTCCTGTTTGCCGTAGTCCTGCCCGATGGCGGCCGACAGCGCGTCTATTTCCGACGTATGCAGCACGCCGGATACCTCGCGGTTGGCCCACAGCTGGCGGTAGAGCATGGACTTCGACGTGTTGGGCGATATCTGGAAATAGATGCGTTCCGGCTCCTTGGGTTTCGGTTCCGGCTTCTCGCCCTTGCGTCCCTTGCGCATGCGCTCGCTGAAGTCCTCGTTCCACTGTTGCAGCCGGGCCTCGTAGGCCGCCTGTTCCTCCTCGCCGCGGGCCAGGTAGTAGTCGTGCAGCGGGTGCGACAGGTAGGACACCTGCGTCACGATGCCTTTTCCCGTGGCTGCCGGTGCCACGACGGCAAAATACAGGTGCGGACGCATGTCGTGGCGGTCGTAGTGGAAGTGCACGTCCGGCAGGCAGGCGCTCAGGTGGGTCAGCATCGCCATCAGCACCATGTCCCTCTCCCGCCGGTCCATGGCCACCGTCAGCCCCTCCTTCAGCAGCTGCGGCAGGCCGTCGAAGATGGCGTCGTCGAAGTAGGGTAACGCCCCTCTCAGCCTTTCATTATTTTCTGACAAATCCAGTTCTGCGTCCCGATCGTCCGCTTCGACAGGGGGTCCATAGTGGCGGTTGTGAGCGTTGAGCTTATTTTTTTCGGACACATTTTCCTCCGATTTCCTGCTCAGATAGCTGTATCCGTCCGATAAGCATTTCCGAATTTCTGACTCCGAAAGTGTCGTACTTCCCAATTTCCCCGTAACCAGCTTTTTCAGCTCTTCCAGCTCCTGTGGCGAAAGGTTTTTACATCTTGCCGTCCGTCCCAGCTTCAGCAGCAGCTCGTGTCGGTGTCCCTTCTCGAAGCCGTTCTGTTGCAGGAAGTAGTCCAGCATCCCCTGCAGCATGCCGCTTCCCTCGCCCTGCGGTTCGCCCCCTTCGGTGTCCGCCTCCTGCTGCATCCGGCGCTTCGCTTCCAGCCGGTCCTCGTCCGTCTCCAGTCCGCGCCAGGCCATCATCCGTGCCCCGTAGTTCACGTACAGCTCCTCGTCGTGCGCCGCGCTGCACAGGCGTCCCACGTTGCGGCACGCCTCGTCCACCTGGCATCCCGTCCGCTGTTCCATCCACCTCCCCACGACGCGATACGCCCTGAGGTACTCCTCCGTGCTCGTCACGTCCACGCGGATCACCGCCTTCACCCCATCGCCGGACACCGACGTCCAGGCCAGCATCACGCAGTCCGTCATCCGCAGCCTTTCGAGCAGTTGCGTGCGTGCCGCCCCCACGTGGTCCCAGTCGAACATCATCAGCCCCGTCAGCCGCTTCAGGTCCTTCTCCTGCCTGCCTCCTTCGAACACAGCGGCCAGTGTGGCGGCAGGCAGCGCCCGTTTCACCCGTGCCGCCTCCCCTTCGCTTCCTTGGGCCGTCAGCCGGCGGTATTCCTCTGTCAGTCGTTTCACCTCCCCGTTCGTGCGTATCCAGTCCACGAAGCGGGCCACCGTCATCTCCATCGGTTCCTTGTCATACAAATTGCGGAACCCCGAAATCATTGTTGTCTCCATAGTTTAATTGATAATTGAAAATTGATAATTAATAATTCTTCATTCCTCATTCTTCATTCTTCATTTTATTCTTCATTGTTCATTAATCATTGACAAATTTCCTTCTTCTTTTTCAATCCTGCAAATCAGAAAATACGGGCATAAAATCCATTCAGACGCACTACGCAGGCACCATTCCGCACATTTATCCCAACATCCCCGTTTAAAATAAATTTTCATTTTCACATATTAGCCGGACAAACTTTTAAATCCTGTACTTATGAAAAAGATTTTTCGTGTCGAAGTATGGATCGACGATAAGCACTTCCATACCCTGCAAGGCGAAGTAAGCCATGTCCGCAACCGCCGTCTGGCCCTGACGCAGATTTTCCGCAACATCCTGCGCCAGCTCTACACCCACGGCCATCTTCCGGCCACACACGAAGAGTTCCGTACCCTACGCACCTTGCGTACCCTCGTCAATCGTCTGGAGAGCCATTTCCAGGCAGAAGACTGACAACGAACAGCAATAGCGGTTAGTAACCATCCCAGTATGGAATACTAACCGCTATAAAAATTCTCAATTCTCCATTTTCAATTATCAATTAATTAAAATTCTTCATTTTTCATTCTTCATTCTTCATTT
>ENA-OOUL01000080-OOUL01000080.1-human-gut-metagenome-genome-assembly--contig:-NODE-80-length-27530-cov-4.943339_pt1 | contig 27530 bp, 29 predicted proteins | sample MGYA00241544_ERZ501270 | MGnify/ENA primary metagenome ERZ501270 (study PRJEB25962, sample SAMEA2042283) | human gut metagenome | biome: human gut; feature: human-associated habitat; material: faeces...
AGAATCAAAACAGCTCTGGTATCCGTTTACCATAAAGAAGGTTTGGATGAAATCATAACCAAACTGCATGAAGAAGGTGTAGAGTTCCTGTCAACCGGTGGAACACGTCAATTTATTGAGTCTCTGGGTTATCCCTGTAAAGCAGTGGAAGACCTTACTACATACCCTTCCATTTTGGGTGGACGTGTAAAGACCTTGCATCCGAAGATATTTGGAGGTATTCTTTGCCGCCGCGGATTGGAACAGGACATGCAACAAATTGAAAAATATGACAGTTTGTCGAATTTTAATTTGAACTATGACATAATAGCAAATGAATATCAGACGGAGGAAACCGCTTTAACTAACATCAATGGACAGTTCAGACAATTCATAGGGCAAAGTATATATATTTTACCTTTTACCCAAAAGCAGCTTAGCTTTCATAAAAATTGGGGAAGTAGCGATACAAAGAATGACAGACTTAGAGGAAAGTACTATACCATTGATGGATTTGAATTTAATTTAGACGAAAGTTACACAGGAATGTATAAACTAGATAAAGTTATATTCAAACTGAGAAATGAAGATGGGAAAAAAAGTAAATGGGAAGTGGCATATTATTCATTGGATGATGCTTTACTTGTTGGATATTACGAGAAACTTAAACAAAAATATATAGGAAAAGCATTTATATACACAGGAAGAGCAAAAGGGAAAGGTTGCCAATTTATTACAGAACCATCACTTGATCATTTTGCTATTGACACAAAAACAAAGCAAATAATCAACCTACGAGATAAGAGCGAATGGCAATGTACAGATATACAGCTTGTAGATGATGAAGTAACAATGCAATTGTATGCCATTCTTACAAATTCTGATGGAAATGAAATAAAAGCACGCATAAGAAATAGATTTTTAACTAAAGGAGAAACAAATGCTGCTTTTTTCTCTTGTTTTATGGATAAAAACGAATTTGAAAAATGGAAAAACTCTATAGTAGAAAAATATGGTTTAGAGTACGCATTACTTATTATAAAAAAGAAAGTAAAAATAGGAATGACTGATAAAATGTGCATAGAAGCATGGGGTGAACCAGATTCCAAGAACAGAACTGTACTAAATGGAAAAGAGACTGAACAATGGGTATATAAAACCAACTCCTACTTATATTTTGATGATGGAATCTTAACTGCTATTCAGAATTAAATCGATACTGTATAAATTAAGGTTAAGTGAATCAATATAACTGTCATTATAAATCCGTCAAAGACCCAAAAGAGAAGAGATTTTTGAAAATAAAATATCCGCTTCCCCCCAAAAAGTGGTAAAATAAGAATATCACTATATTCACAATCACGAGATATTATATTAACAAGTATACACTTTAGCCCTAAAAGCTCCACTATTCGCTATTGAATGGTGAAGCTTTTATATTTACAAACGATGAGATTACAACTAAAGCATAAAAGATTAACGCAGTCCCATTTGTGGTTTTGATTTCAACTCATTAATTTCATTGCACAATAAAATATTGTACCTTTACGAACAATAAATTAGAAACATTATTTTTATGAATATATTCGACTCATTGAAACAATATGCTAAAATAGCTGATTGCGAAAACATCTTTAATTGGTATGATTATCCTATTTGTTCTATAATCAATAAGCATAATCCACTTCTAAATCCTCCGGTATGGGGCGATAGACTTTTATGTATCATGTCTTTAATCCGAATAAAAGCTTATTCGCTAATTATTAAAGAAGAAAAAGCTGACTTACATACTATCCTAGGAGATTTAAATATTGAAACAAGAACAAAGCTTCTATCTTTAATAGAAAAAGTAAGTAAAGCTCAATCTATCATTGATAAATATTATACCGCAATAGAAGAAGATCGATTTGATATTTCAAATATTATGCATGATATTATTTGTCATGATTTAATTTATTTTGGACAACAATTTGAGGATTGTATCATAGAGTTAACAGGAAGTGAATCATTAGCAAATATTTATATGAATGATGTTTTATATGATAGTGTTTCCGCCATAGACCCGCGTTCACAAATAAATGACCAACCGCTTTTCACTATGACAGATATGGATATTAAGTTCATTGATAGTAAATTGGGCGGTTTGGCATATATTGAAACTGACGATACATATAAAGACTACAAATTTTGCTTTAAGGTAAAGAGCAATAATATTAATAACTACATACAAAAAGATAAATCAATATATAGAGTTTTTGAATCTAATAGCACATCAATAGGAGTATTTATAATATAGTTTAAGAGCTACTTTCCAAAGTAAAAGGTTAGAATAAAAAGCTAAACCCTCTCTTCTGAGAAGTCTTAAATCGTTCAATTTCCAAAGAGAGCGATTTCTTTAATTGAACAGCCATAAAGCCCAAGAAAGGCAGATTTGTTTCTTCTTCCTGTGATTGACGTAAGGCGAAAATATACTCCTCTCTATCTTCCTTGAATATCTTAGTAGGAAAAAGGTTGTAGCAAAACTGAATGTAATTCATCAGCAAGCGGGCAGTCCTTCCGTTACCATCCACCCACGGATGAATGGTCACTAAGTTAAGATGAGCATTGAAACTTAATTCGTATTGTTCCCGAAATGTTCCCACTGTCTTTTGCTTTTCCAATAATAAGGTGCAAAATTCATCTATTTTGGCAGGGACTTTCTGATAACTCATATAAGAACGTCCACCAATACCAGCCGTCACGCCACACAAGCGAAATTCACCTTTTGAAGAATCAAAAGAGCCCCCCATAACATTATAAATACTGCCTGTCGTACGCATCAATGTCGAATTCAATTTTTGCAAAAACGCTGAATTAATTGGCTTCTTACATTTGGCTTCCTCTTTGGCAAACTCATAAGCTTTCTTTAAGTCCTCATTCATCAAATGATATACCAAAGGTTTCCCTTTAGCTGTCAATCCCTCATCGAAAAGCATTTGTGCTTCCGCTTCGGTGAGTGTAGAACCCTCAATTGCTGTAGAATGGGTAATAAGAGAATAGAGGTAGTACTTTTCAAAGTCCATCGCTTCACTAATACCAAGTTGCTGAAACTTCTGGTACAACTGTTCAATCTCTTGCCAAACACCTTGTTCCATTGACGTTTATTTAATTGGATTTATTTCTTTTCAAAGGTAGTGTATTTGTATTGTGTAGCCAAAGAAAATAATGATTTACTACTATATTTTTTGCGCCTGTGGGGAAAATGTGGGGAAAAATCAGACAAGCAAAAAGGCTAAGTAATTGATAATTCATTACTTAGCCTTTTACTCTGTACCCTTGACCGTCCTGTTCTCGAACCAATTTTTAGAGGATTTAGATAAAATATGGGAGCTAAGAGAGTTCATTCCCCCTTAAATAAAGGGAATAAGATACAAGTGTTGTAAAAGACAAGATTTGGAATATATTAACTCGCTTCCTACACATATAGTATTCATTGACAGGCAGAAAGCCTGTAACCCAACTCTCCCGATAGGTGACTAAAGGCAGGGGGGGGGACTAACAGGCAAACGGTTTAGTATCTAAAAAAATCAGTTTATTTATATCGACAAATAAATAAACCTACTACGCTTTACATTCTTACTATACTATTTATAATAAAAAACTATGGGAAATACTGGAAAGAGAATGTATCGCAATCTTAGAGACGACACCAAAGCCAAAATCAGCCAATCATTAAAAGGAAGAAGTAAGTCAGCTTCGCACATCCAAGCAATATCACAAGGCATGCTTAACTACTGGAAAACTATACCAATCAAAGCTGATGATAATCCAAGTGACAAAACCGAAAAAGAGGGGCAGTAATCCCCTCTCTTTTCATAATCCTTTGATACCATTATCAAAGGGGGAAATTGTAGTTTATAGAGTACATTTCCGATAAAAATAATTGAATAATTCTAATTTTCTAATGACTTCTTTACATGAAAAGAAACGATTAATCACTTTTGATAGAATCAAAATTAAATCCAACTATAAATATCTTCTTGATACAAAAGTTAAGTTCAATGAGAAATTTAACTCGCGTAGCGGGGAAAAAGTAGGTATATTCTATAGTTCAAAAGATGATAAAAAGATACCTTATAACCTTTATATATCAGTCAATTTTTTAAAACAAACCTTAACTCTCGAATTTTCTAGTAAGATTTTAAAAGAAAAATATCCCGACTTAATTTCAAGAGAAACTATCAAAGAATGTCTAATCAATATAAACCAACTAAATATTTGTGATATTGATATAGATAGTATCTTATCAAATGGGGCAATTACATCAGCTGATGTGACTTATGATGCAAACCTTATTCTAAGTGATAATCTTCTGGACGCTCTTAATTCACAAGTAAACAACTATAGGCGATTTAAATGGTCGCATTACGAAAACGAGGGCATCACTTTTACCAAGGATGTAAAATCGAGAGATTGTGCAGAAACCATCACTTTATATAATAAAGAAAAAGAAATAGAGGCCAGTCACAATAAAGACTTTTTAAAAAGTCTATCACAACCGCAATCAATCATAGAATATTTCAAAGGGAAAACCCGATTTGAAATTACATTAGATACGTCTAAAAAGATTATGAACTATTTGAATTTGGCCGACACCAAAATTACTAGTGTGTTAAATTCCAATGCGAACCCTATCCTTATGCAATTTGACAAGGTCTTCGGTAATTCCTCAACCAATTTTTCAGTCTCAAACACAACTTTCGACAACTATGAAGATTGGAGCATGAAAATACTAATCGAAACTTATAATAGGGATTTAAAACGTCTAGAACAAGAAATCAGGACTAAATATCCAAGTCGTAGCGGAGCACTAAAGCGAATGAAAAAAATCGAAGCTGTGTATCATGCAATGACATCAGCCTCAACCAGCGAAAACGCAATTGAAAAAATACGTAATCTATTACTTTGATGAGGCTCTTGTATCAAAACAAAAAGTGTATCAATATAATCTATCAAAAGACCTATTGATACACTTCTTTTTGTGTCAGCTTATTCTAAAAGATTAATCTACCCGCTTATATGTTTCGCGCAGTTCTATTTCCACAGGATTATAATCATCATCTATATCAAAAGTATTTTGAATAATAACGAGTCTATCACCCGCAATTTCAATTTTTGCTTCCATCGGAACGGGAAGAATATCTGAAATTATAGTCAAAGTACTATTCGACAATTTCCACTTTCCACCACCGATTTCACTCACCCCACAAGGCCTATGGTCATAATACCGACCATCTGATGCAAACTCAATGTATCCTTCAAATTCACATTCGTCATAATCATCTGCCATGCTAGCAGGAGAGACTGAGACCAGTTGCCACTTTCCAACAATTGACATATCATCAGATGCGTCATCATCAGAACAAGATACAATGACAAGAGATGCAAACATCAGCATCCAAAATTCTAAAAAAAATTTTTTCATAATATATTAAAGATTATCACTACTTCACTGTCACTTTAAAAGCTTTATCAGTATCTTTAGCTTTCATTGCAAAATAATCATTATATATATAACCATCGTATACATATAAGTAAACCCCATCACTTGTTGTTATCTCAACCTTACCTAGACGCTCGTCAAGATACCAGCTACATTTCGTTTCCTCACTATCAACACCATCCATTCTTGTAGTAATTGTGCCAGTTCTATCCTTAAGTAATTTGATTGTATATTCTACATCAAAATAATCTTTGTAAACATATGTTGTAAATACAGGATTTTTTGGCGCCTTAGAATTATTACTATCCTCTGACTTATTCCTCGAAGAACAATTAACCATCATAAAGCCAACTAAAAGCATCACAATAACTTTTACTATTCTATTCATATTACATGTTTACTTATTAAGTTAAAAATTTATTCTATTATATCTTATAGTCCATAATCTTACAATAGACAAAAAAAGCGTGGACTAATAACATCGTCTACGCTTTCAGAGGTATCGCCAAACACCATGCACACATATACGAGTAAAAGCCCACGCCATAGGCATGAGCATTACCTCATTATCTTGTGTGCTTCTTCTAAAATTGGCGATTTTCTGAAAGCAAGAAACAAGTTAACGCTTTTTATATGTCTTTATAAATCAATGTTTCATAGGCATTTTAATTTAGTTAGTTCACAAAGATAAGAAGTTTTTTATTATTGGTCGCAGTTTCAAGAGTATTATTTTCTCAAAATTTTATCCAGCTCTTCTCTGTTATAAAATTGATAAATTTTCCCTCTTATCTTAATATACCCTTCTATTGAATCATCATCTGTTTGTTCAAATAGACTCTTGATGGACACTCCTAGAGCGTTCGCTATTTTTTCAATGGTGTCTAAGCGTGCATTTCCATACATCGCTCGGTTGAGGCTTGCAGGGTCAATTCCCATACTTGTTGCAAGGTCTTTCAGTTGTTTACCTTGTTCTTTACAAAGTCGTTTTACATTTTCGGCCAAGATTCTTTCCATATACATCTTTTAATTTTGGCAAATTTAGTTTGTTTGTCTTAAATGTCAAAATAGATAATATTAATTGATTCTTTAATCAACTTACATTTGCAGATAAATTATATTATATGTATATTTGCAATATAACAAATTGATATTTAAAACAATTATGGTAAAGACGGTAATTTTTGCACGAGTATCAACAAGTCTTCAAGAATACGATAGACAAGTCAATGAATTAACAGCTTTGGCAGAATCAAATGGCTGGAGTGTTGAGGCTGTTTTCGCCGAAAAGATTTCGGGTGCAAAATCAAATAAAGAAAGGACGGAACTTCTAAACATGATAAGCTATGTTGAGAGAAATTATATAGATAAGGTGTTAGTGACAGAGTTAAGTCGCTTAGGCCGTGACACCTTACAAGTGTTGGAAGTGATAGAAATGCTAAATAAGAAAGAGATTAGCCTTTATATTCAGAATTACGCTATTGAGACTTTAACACAAGAAGGTAAGGTTAATGCCATGAGTCAGCTTCTTATTACCATCTTGGCCGAGGTGGCACGAATGGAACGCAGGACAATAAGAGAACGAGTAGAAAGCGGTTACAATAACTTTCGAGCTAATGGTGGAAAGGTCGGTAGAAAAGCTGGATATATGAAGAGCAATGAAACTATGAAAAAAGAATACGCAGAAGAATTACGTCTGTTGAAAAAGGGATATTCGTTGCGAAATGTGGCAAAACTCACCCACACAAGCGTTAACACTTTGCGTAAGTTGCATGATAAATTTTGTTAATTTACGATTTAATACCGCCAAAATAGCACTGATTTTAGTTAAATATATTCAAAATATTAATTGAAATAAAAACATAAATCAATTAATATTTTCTAAGTTTGATTATCAGAAAGTTACATACAAAACCAGACAAAAAGTCGGGCTTTTAACACTTCTTTTTCCAATTGCAATTTGTAGTATATTTGCAATGTAAAAAACAAACGTCGAATTTAAAAATAATAAAAAAATGGAAAAGAAAAATGTTTTTATTTGTATCTCAGAATCTCAAAGAAATCCTGAAAGATGCGAGCGGTATAGCATGTGTGAGCAATATGCTAAAAAAGCAAATCTCAATGTAAAAGGAGTGTTCAAATTTCAATACGATAATTTTGAAAAATCCAAGGACAATTTGCTAAGAACCTTAGAGGCTAATTCTGATGTAAACATTATCATGATATCTGATTGTACTCGAATCAGCCGTTCTATTCCAAGGATGATGGACTTATTAATAGACTTAGAAAAAAAAGATATTGCTGTGTATGATGTCAGTCAACGGGAATATATAACATTTAGGGATATTCTATTAAATAGTACAAAAGGAAGATATGCAACAAAACGAAGGAAAGAGCTAAGAGCATAGCAATCCCAAAATAAGGGTTTTACGCTCATCCCTGCCGCAGTAAAAGTCTTGGGGCATTGTTTTGGAATGGCCAAGAGGCGAAAAACAAATAAGTGCAGCGATGCACATCATAATGTTTAATAGCTATGTTGACTTTGGAAACATGCACAAAAATACTGAACAATGGAAAAAAGAAATATAGCAATAAAGAAGTGAAGCAGATTAGGGAATATCTTTATTTACTGGCACAACTTCAGATAGAAAGCGAAAACGGATTAGGTTAACTTGAAAAAATTAATTTTATGAAAGCAAAGGTAAATAATCAAACTAATGTAATCATCTACTGCCGTGTCAGCACGGATGAACAGAGAAAAGGCACAAGTGTAGAAGTGCAGGAAGAGAGATTGAGAGGATATTGCAAATACAAAGGCTACAATATCATAGAGCTCCCGAACTTCAAAGAAGATGAAAGTGCAAAAACGTTTAAAAAACGGCCTGTAATGCAGTCTATATTAAGCTATATCAAGAGCCATAAGAAAGAAGTAAACAAGTTGCTTTTCCTGCGTTGGAATCGCTTTTCAAGGGACTTGCCACAGGCTACTAATGTAGTAAACGATTTACTTTCTATGGGTGTAGAGCCTAATGCAATAGAGGAAGAGATAAATTTCAATTCAGCAAATTGGCCTATGCTATTAGGTGTTTATATAGGGCAAGCCCAAGGCGACAATATTAGCCGCTCAAAAGCAACCAAGGATGGAATTTACGGAACAGCATCTCAAGGCAAATGTTACAATAAAGCCCCCCGAGGTTACAGGAATAAACACCGTGTGGATAATAACGGTATGGTGATAGAAAAATATGTCGAATTTAGCGAAGAAGCCACATCGATACGAAAAGCGTTCGAGGAGTTTGCTACAGGAACTATCAGTGCGGATTATGCAAGAAGAAGGTATTGCCCACAAATTGCAGAAAGCACCTTTTTGGGTATGCTCCGAAATCCTTTCTATATAGGAAAAATAAAAGTACCTGAGTATAATGGCATTCCATCCCACTTGGTAGATGGGCGACATGAACCGTTGATAAGCGAAGATACATTCCAAAAAATACAAGATTTACTCGATGGGAAAAAGAAAAGTAAGCCTAAACTAAGTAAACCCACCAATCCCGACTTATTTTTACGGAAATTTCTCGTTTGCCCTATCTGTGGCCATTCCTTAACAGGAGCAACAAGCAGAGGCAACGGAGGGAAGTACACATATTATAATTGCTGCCACAATGCCAAACATATCCGAAAACGAGCAGAAGAGGTTAATGAGGGTTTTGCTAAATATGTAGGAGCACTAAAACCTTCAATAGAGGTGCTGAACCTGTATAAAGAAGTGTTGAAAGACTTGCACGGAGATAGTAAGCGCGAGATTCAAGCTGAGATAAACAAGTTAAATAAGGAGGTTACAGCAAAGCAATCTCAGATAGAGAGTGTGGAAGACATGTTAATTATGGATAAAAGCCATTCCAATAGATATAACCGCATCTTGGAACGATACGAAAAAGAGGTATCGGAACTTCAAACGCGCATTTCAACACTTGAATTAAGCAAACGGGGAAATATCGAACCAAAGCTAAGCTATGCTATTATGCTGATAAACAATATAGATAGTTACATCCGTGATGCGCCTTTAGAGACTAAAATCAAACTCATTGGTTCGATATTTGATGATAAAATAGAATATGACGGAGAAAAATATCGAACCAACTCATACAACAAAGTGCTTGACCTTATTTTTCAGCAAACCAACGAGTTACGAGGAAAGAAAAAAGAAAAAGGAGAAAGATTTTCATCTTTCTCCGCTTCAGTACCCAGACCCGGGGTCGAACCGGGATGGAAGTGAATCCACTGGTGTTTGAGACCAGCGCGTCTACCGATTCCGCCATCTGGGCATCACATTGATTTCTCAATTGCGGTGCAAAGATACAGCTTTTTTTTGAACTCGCAATACTTTATCGAAAAAAAGAAGAAAAAAACAGAAAACCTCCGACAAACATTACCTATTCTTAAAAATATAATGTACTTTAGCAAAAAAATTAATGAGAACAATCATGGCAATAAACAAAGACAATTTCTGCGTTATCATGGGAGGAGGAATTGGCAGTCGCTTTTGGCCGTTCAGCCGCAAAACACTGCCCAAACAGTTCCTCGATTTCTTCGGCACCGGACGTTCGCTGCTGCAGCAAACTTTCGACCGCTTCAAAAAAATTATACCGACGGAGAACATCTTCGTTGTTACCAACGCCCTCTATGCCGACCTTGTCCAGCAACAACTTCCCGAACTGAAAGCCGAGCAAATCCTTTTGGAACCTGCACGCAGGAATACAGCACCCTGCATCGCATGGGCTTCCTACCACATACGGGCCATCAATCCCAATGCCAACATCGTTGTGGCACCATCGGACCACCTGATCTTGAAGGAAAGTGAATTCCTGACTGCCATCGAGAAAGGCTTGGATTTCGTAGCTGGAGAAAACAAACTCCTGACTCTCGGAATTAAACCCAACCGACCAGAAACAGGCTACGGATACATCCAGATAGCTGAAGCAGCCGGGGAAAACTTCTATAAGGTGAAGACATTCACCGAAAAGCCCGAACTGGAACTGGCCAAAGTATTTGTGGAAAGCGGAGAATTCTATTGGAACTCCGGCTTGTTCATGTGGAACGTGAATTCCATCATCAAAGCAGGGGAAGACTTGCTGCCCGAACTGGCTTCCAAACTGGAACCTGGTAAAGACGTCTACGGCACGCCGGAGGAGAAAAAATTCATTGATGAGAATTTCCCAGCCTGCCCCAACGTATCCATTGATTTCGGCATCATGGAGAAAGCCGATAATGTCTACGTATCATTAGGCGACTTTGGTTGGTCGGATCTCGGAACATGGGGATCCCTTTATGATCTCTCCCCCAAAGACGAACATCGGAATGTAACTCTGAAATGTAACTCCCTACTCTACAACAGCCAAGACAATATCATTGCCCTGCCCGAAAACAAATTAGCGGTAGTGGAGGGATTGGAAGGTTACTTGATTGCAGAATCGGACAACGTCCTGCTCATCTGCAAAAAGGACGAAGAGCATGCCATCCGTAAATACGTGAATGATGCACAAATCAAGATGGGCGAAGATTATATCTAATATTAGATAAAACTCAAAACCATACAAATATAAAAGAAGGGACAGCCCGTCAAGGCCGCCCCTTCTTTTATATATAGGAGGATATATGCTTACTCTAAAACTATCTCATCTACAAACAAAAAACCTGGATTACCCTTGCCACCATGCCATGACGGAATTTCGTGTTCAGACAGAGCTTTTACTTTGACATAACGCGTCTTTACAGATGCAAATTCCAGCTTATGAGTATAAATCTGATTGGGATCATCAGACTTCATCGCAGGATAGGATTCCGAAGCCACTTCCTTATACGTCTGGTTGTCATCCGAAACAGATACCGTAATACCGCGGGTATCAAAGATCCAATCGCCCTTTTCTACACAAGTATGTAATGTCATCGACGAAATTTCCATCGGTTCTTTCAAGTCAATGACAGCCTCCATGTCATTCTTATAGAAAGCAATCCAACGCCCGGTTTTGTAATTCATGTTACCCGTCATTCCATCAACCAATACCGTAGCTCCAGTAAATTCATATTGTTTGTTGATGGGTTGCAACATGGTTATCGGCTTCATAGACGACTTACTGAAAGTGATTTCATCGGTTGTTACTTTCGATTTTCCAGAAGAACGAATCGCAACAGTACGAAGCGTGCAGGGCTTATCTATTTTAAGCACTCCTGTATATTCCTGTGATGAAGAAGTTGGTTCACTACCATCTAACGTATAGTAAATAGGAGCACCATCAATGGTTTGAGCTACAACATCAAGCGTACCAGTTTCTGTATTTGGCCTCAAGTCAAGCCGTACATCAAATATATGCGTTGCATAATTCCATCCATTCTTTTGATAGATATCCACCAGACGGCTTACCCGCTTCAGGAATGATTCATAATCTTTCTTATCGGGCTGACTCCATTGTACTTCACACAAAGCTGCCATACGAGGCAAAACCATATACTGTATTTGTTTCAGGTCAGGGATATACTCTGTCCACAAATTGGCCTGTACACCAATAATATATTTCTGTTCTTCGGGCGACAAAGCCTTAGGCATAGGTTCGTAACTATACACCCGTTCCATAGGCAAATATCCTCCAATAGCCAATGGTTCGGTATCTGTATCTTTCGACTGATAATAATCGAAATAGAGATATGTATTCGGAGTCATAACTACATCATGCCCTTGTTTGGCTGCTTCGATACCTCCGCCTTCACCACGCCATGACATAACAGTAGCTCCCGGAGCAAGTCCACCTTCCAAGGTTTCATCCCAACCAATCATCTTCCGGCCTTTCGTTGCAAGGAACGCTTCGGCTTCATGAATAACAAAACTCTGCAAACGTTCTTCTTTAGTGTGTTTACTATCGCTCTTTAAACCCAAAGCCTTGATACGTGCCTGACACTTTGGGCACTTTGCCCACACCGTTTTGGGACACTCGTCGCCTCCCACATGAATATATTCTGATGGGAATATTTCCACGATTTCAGCCAACACGTCCTTGACAAATTCGATTGTCTTATCATTGCCCGCACACAGCACATTATCTGAAACACCCCACTGCGTCCATACTTCGTACGGACCACCCGTACATCCCAGCTCAGGATAAGCAGTCAAAGCAGCCTGCATGTGCCCAGGCAGATCTATTTCAGGTATCACCGTAATATAACGTTCAGCAGCATAAGCGATTATTTCCTTTGCCTGCTGCTGGGTATAGAATCCACCATAAGGCTGTCCGTCATACTTACCACTATTGCGCCCGATAACCGTTTCTTTACGTTGCGAAGCGATCTCGGTCAGTTTCGGATATTTCTTGATTTCTATTCGCCAACCCTGGTCATCAGACAAATGCCAATGCAAACGATTGATATTATGAAGTGCCAGCATGTCAATATAGCATTTCACATCGTCCACAGAGAAGAAATGACGGCTCACATCCAACATCATTCCCCGATAACCAAAGCGAGGTTCATCAGTAATACTTACCGCAGGTAATTCTATACTCCCCTCCTCAGCTATACCTATTGATTTACGCAATGTCTGAATACCATAGAATACACCAGCCTCAGTTGGTGCTGTAATCACAACTTGCCCCTGTTTCACTTCCAAGGAATAAGCTTCCGGATTCTCTTTTTTCAAGCCCAATTGCAAAAGGATGCCTTTCTGTCCTTCACCACCTTCCTTTACGTTCAATCTAATCCCCGTCTGACTTTCTACATATGATGCCAAAAACTCGGCATTCCGGCGCATTTTCTCATTACCAACCGTATAATAGATTGTTGTGCCATCCTTCATAACAAAGGAGGCTTCTTGAACTGTTTTAATTTCCAAAGGAATGGGGACCACCTCATAATCGGCAACCACGGGTGCCTTACCTGCACAAGAAGCTAACAATAATCCTACTAAAGCCAAGCTTCCTAACCTGAAATCAGAAAAAATTCGCATGTTCAATAATCTTACAGAATTAATAATAAACCTAATAGCAGAAAAATTCTGCGTCAAGATACAAAAAAAAGATGAAATGAACAAGCGACTAATCACAAATCCTGCCAAAAGCCGACTTTCAACTGCTTTATTTTCAAATTTACTTTTCTACCTGTTGTCCGGCTTCCACCCAACCGTTAAAACCAGTCCCCAGTTCATAAACCTTAAAACCCTTTTCAGACAATATGTGAGCTGCTTTTTTACTTCGTTTTCCGCTACGACAATAGAGAGCAACCGGTCTCGAAAGTTGCAATACGGAATCTGCAACAGCAGCAAAAGATTCATCGAGTACATTAACGTTCATACTACCAGGAATATGACCTTCTGAATATTCCGCTACTGTACGTACATCTAAACGTTGAACTTCCGGATCATTGATTACATTAACAAAGTCTTCCACAGACAACGTTTCAAAATTGCCACCTTTCTGCTGACAAGAAGAGAAAAAAGAAAATAACAAACAAAATGATGCAAACAACGTTTTCATAACCAAATTCAATTAAAGTTATTCGGCTATCAAAGGCCGGTACTCAAAGGTATATGTCTTCACTTCACCCGAATAAGAATGCACATGCAAGCTCACCTCTACCGTATCAACTCCTTCATCGGCATACTGCAATAAGGGTATCGAACAATAGGCACGCTGGCTATAAGCCGGCGTGTCGCCTCCATCATCATGATACAACGTCAATTCTACTGACGAACGGTGTGCTTCGACATCAACATCCACCCGATCTTCCACATAATGAAACTTATGTTTCCCATGCTGTGCCTTGACCGTAAGCATCAGGTTCAGATAATTACGTCCCATCCACACACTCAGCACATCCACTGGGTCAGTCTTCACACCTTCGGGAAATTTATCGACAGGCAAAGGTATCGGAGCAACGGCTGCCGACACGGCATACAGGTGCACTCCCTCACCTCCTTCCTCGTGCACCCATTCATAATTGCTGACAATACGCACCAAAGAGTCGGGACGGATATGCGAATGGGAGTCATCAACCAGCACCGCATATTCCTCACCATCATCCGTCAACACCCGCTCCAACGCTCCGTCGCCCCCCGAATAGGCAGTAAGGAATTCTAGTTTGACAGACGGATAATGATAGCTATCCTCCCCGCAAGCTGTCAGCAACAGACATAACATTCCTAACAGACATCCATACCAATAACCCACCATTACTCTCTTCTTCATACCTCCATTGCTTTCAGATAATTCTTCAGCGGATTGGCATACATCTCGAGCATCTTGGTACGCAAAAAGGCTTCATCCTTATTTTCCAACGTAATACGTGACAATTGACTGGCCAGATAGCATTCAAACTTCTGCTTGTCATCGGTCGTATAATGCCCGGCATAGACATCGGTACCTGCCAAAAGGTCAGCAGCCACATAGTTACACGGATACAAACGGTAACCGCGATGAATTTCTCTGTCTATCATCGCCGATACAGTAGAGAAAAGCTCCTGACGAGGCATCTTGCGATCCAGGCCAGCCAAGAGATCGTTGATACAAGAAGCAATGTGGAAGTGTACCCGTCCCTTATAGCCGAACAAGCCTGTCTGCATATTCTTCAGGTCATCGGCCGTCGACTTCTTGTAATCAGGATGATCGCGCTTCAGCTGAAACTCCCATGCCTTGAGAAAATCGCAAGGATCAAACTCGTAAGAAATAGAAAGAGGCGCGATATTCATCTCCATCAGGCGATCCAACACATCGCCCTCGCCGCCGATAACCAGCATCTTGAGTACACTATCCTGCGTGCGGTCGTCTGAGTCTTTGGCGCGTCCCTCACGCTGGGCTATCCAGATAGACTGCTTCTTCTGCGAAATGGTGTAGTGCATGTAGCGTGACATGCGAGCTGATGACTCAAGCATCTGCCGCATGGGCAAGCCACGTTGTACGATGAACGACTTGTTGATACGTACCAGTCTTTTTATCCACGGATAAATGAGCAGATTATCACCAATGGCTATTTCTACTGTGTCACCTCCCTGATCAACCAACATAACAGACAAAAAGCCCGAATCGAGAATAATATCTCGATGATTGGAAATGTAAGTGTACGATTTCGTTTTGTCAGCCAAAGAGTCATTATCCAACGTCACACCATCTGAGGCCTTCTGCATAATGTCTTTCATTATGGCATATCCAAAAGTTTTTTGGAACTCCAACTTGGTCTTGCAACTGCGCATTTTGGCAGCAAGCATTTCAAAAGGCACACTGGGAAAGGCCGCGGAGGCCACTTGCCTGAAAGCTGGATCGGCTATCAGTTCCTCATACACTTCGGGAAGTTCCTCGTCGTGATAAGGGCGGATTTCGTCAAATTCGTCGTACATAGTAAGGAAGGTTAAAACTTGTTTTCTATAATGTCTGTCATCACGTCCTTGATGTCCAAACCGGCGGCACGCACCTGCTGAGGGATGAAGCTGGTGGCCGTCATGCCCGGCGTGGTGTTCACCTCGAGCAGGTTGATTTTATCACCCTCAGTCACAATATAGTCTACACGGATAATACCCTGTGCTCCCAGAATGTCGTAGATGGCCGAAGTGAGCTTCTTCACCCGGTCGGCCAGCTCGTCGGAGATACGGGCTGGCGTGATTTCGTCGGACTCGCCATTGTACTTGGCCTTGTAGTCGAAGTATTCGTTGTGGCTCACCACCTCTGTAATGGGGAAGACCACCGACTTGTCGCGCGTCTTATAGCAACCGCAGGTCAACTCGGTGCCGTCCATAAAGGCTTCCACCACCACCTCTTGCGCTTCGTCGAAGGCCTTGGCAATGGCGGGTTGTATCTGTTCGCGTGTCTTTACCTTGGTCACGCCGAAGCTGGAGCCTCCCAGGCTGGGCTTGATGAAACAGGGCAGGCCGATCTTTTCCACCACTTCGTCGTCGGTGATAGTCTGTCCCTGACGCAGAAGGAACGACTCGGCAATGCGCACGCCATAGGCATGCAGATACTGATTGCAGGCAAACTTGTCATACGTAAGCGCCGCCGCCAGCACGCCACAGCAGGAGTACGGGATGCGGAGCATGTCGAAGTAGCCCTGCAAGCGTCCGTCCTCGCCTGGCGTACCATGGATGGTGATGTAGGCGAAATCGAATTTCACTTTCTGCCCGTCCAGCTGGAAGCTGAAGTCGTTGCGGTCTACGGGCAGCGTGCGTCCGTCGTCGAGCCGCACGTGCCAGTCAAGGCCGTGCATGCCCACTATATATAATGTGTACTTCTCCTTGTCGATGAAGGAGTAGATTCCTTGTGCGCTGCGCAGGGAAACTTCATACTCGGAGGTATCTCCTCCGGCCACAATAGCAATCGTGCGTTTCATTCTAATTCTCTGTTACTGATGTAGCTTCTCCATTTGCCAATGAGGTTCGTCATGTCGTCGGGCAGTTCGGAAGTGAAGTACATTTCCTCGCCGGTGACGGGATGGACAAAGCCCAGCGTCATGGCGTGGAGCGCCTGGCGCGGGCAGATGTCAAAGCAGTTGTTTACAAATTGTTTGTATTTTGCAAAATGAGTACCTTTCAGGATTTCATGACCACCGTAGCGTTCGTCGTTGAAGAGCACGTGGCCGATGTGCTTCATGTGCACACGTATCTGGTGCGTGCGCCCCGTTTCGAGAATACACTCAACGAGTGTGACGTAGCCGAAGCGCTCCAGCACGCGGTAGTGGGTCACGGCATGCTTGCCTTCACCCTCGGGCAGGACAGCCATCTGGAGGCGGTCCTTGGGGTTGCGGCCGATGTTACCCACAACCGTACCCTCATCCTGCTCCACGTTACCCCATACCAAGGCCTGGTAGCGGCGTTTGGTAGTCTTGTGGAAGAACTGCCAGCCCAGGTTGGTCTTGGCGTCGGCCGTCTTGGCAATGACAAGCAGGCCGGAGGTATCCTTGTCGATGCGGTGCACCAGTCCCAGGTGCGGGTCGTTGGCATCGTAGCCCTTAGTGTCCTTCAGATGCCAGGCGATGGCGTTCACCAGCGTACCATGCCAGTTGCCGTGACCTGGATGTACCACCAGTCCGGCAGGCTTGTTGACCACCATCACATAGTCGTCCTCATAGACCACGTTCAGCGGGATGTCTTCGGGCACCACTTCGTTGTCGTAGCGGGGACGGTCCATCATCACCGTTATCACATCCAGCGGCTTTACCTTGTAGCTGCTCTTCACGGGCTTGCCGTTGGCCATGACAAAGCCCGCATCGGCCGCCTTCTGGATGCGGTTGCGTGAAGAGTTGGTGATGCGGTCGAAGAGATATTTGTCCACACGCATCATCTCCTGCCCCTTGTCCACCACTACGCGGAAATGTTCGTAGAGCTGGGCCTCGTCGCCCACCGGCTCCACGTCGTCAGGGCATTCGTTCTCCAGATCGTCTATGTCAATGTCTATATCTTCTTCTCTCATAGTCCGTGTCAAAACCAGTCTTCTTCTTCCAACACTTCTCCCTGTACTTGTGGCACGTCCAACGAATCGACTTGCAAAGAATCGGCTGGTGCTTCTTCCCCATTACCGATAACCAATGTCAAAATAGCGCCCATCGGCACCTTAGCGCCTATTTCTAAAGAGTTTCCTCTGTACTTCACCGCATATACCCAATCTTTTTCACCAGGGATAGAGTCATTGTTGGTAAGGCGGAAACCAGCAGCCAATAAACGAGCTTCGGCCTGACGCACAGAACTGTTGTCAGCCACATCGGGCACCTCCTGCAACGGGATATCCAGTGCATTAATAGTCAAATACACCATGCGTCCTTCCTTTACACGTTGTCCTGCGGTCGGACTATAATCGAGTATACATCCAGCTGGTAAGTTTTTTACATAGCTTGAATCGGCTACTACGCAATTCAATCCCCTGTCGGCAAACATAGTTTGTGCTTCCGCCAGGCTAAGTCCTTTCACATCAGGCACCACTACTGCCTCACCGTGACGAGTATATGCATCCAATGCTGCCAGTACTCCGAATATCACTCCTGCCAGCACCACAACCATTGCTATGATGTTCCCCCAGAAAAGGCCGTTTTTCCGAAAGGAAAAGAATTCTTTAATCGTCATAAAACATACATTTATATGAAAGACTGTATTGTCCTCTATTTTTTGGCAAAGATAGTGAAAGGTGAGTGCAATGCAAAAAGAAGCTTGCTTATTTTTGTATTGCCGAACCGCATCCTATCTTATTGAAAGATAGTGAAAGGCAAATGGAGAGACAAATGAAAACAAAGTTTTCCAACGCGCTCCCGCTCTTTCAAGATAAAAAACACTTTTCAAAAGAAAAGCCGCAAAAGACCAGACTTCCTGTCTTTTGCGGCTCTCTTATTTTCTACAAGAGAAAAGAGATTAGGCTTTTACTCCGTTGTATTCGTCGGAAACAGTCAGTTTTTTGCGACCTTTAGCGCGACGTGCTGCCAATACTCTGCGGCCATTGGCTGTAGCCATTCTCTCACGGAAACCATGTTTGTTTTTTCTCTTTCTGTTAGAGGGTTGGAATGTTCTTTTCATTGCTGTATCTTGTTTTACGTTATTATTCTCACGAATTCGGGCTGCAAAAATAGGGAGTTTTTTCAAATAAACCAAGAGATAACTCATTTTCTCTCAAAAGTTTTGTGTTTTTTACCGATTTCCATTAATTTTGCACCGCATTTCGCATGAGAAAGAATACATTAATAACATAAAAACAAGAAGATAATTATGATTAATGCCCAAGACATTAAAATCGGAACTTGCATCCGCATGGACGGCAAGTTGTATTTCTGCATCGACTTCCTGCATGTAAAACCCGGAAAAGGCAACACCTTCATGCGTACCAAGCTGAAAGACGTTGTAAACGGCTACGTACTGGAGCGCCGCTTCAATATCGGTGAAAAGCTGGAAGACGTACGCGTTGAACGCCGCCCTTACCAATACCTCTATCAGGAAGGTGACGACTACATGTTCATGAACCAGGAAACTTTCGACCAAATTCCTATCGCCCACGACCTCATCAACGGCGTAGACTTCCTGCTCGAAGGCCAAGTTGTAGATGTAGTATCCGACGCTTCAACAGAAACTGTACTTTATGCTGACATGCCTATCAAAGTTCAGATGAAAGTCACTTACACTGAACCGGGTCTGAAGGGCGATACTGCTACCAATACACTGAAACCCGCTACTGTTGAATCAGGTGCAACCGTCCGCGTTCCTCTGTTCATCAACGAAGGCGAAATGATTGAAATCGATACACGTGACGGTTCATACGTAGGACGTGTAAAAGCATAAGGATAAACGAACCTTATATATTGTTCCCGCATTCTTTCAACAAAAGATGCGGGAATTTTTTATTTCCCCAATTCTATTCAGCTTCCATTTAGCCATTTTTCAAGGGATCATCCTTGTCTGGCGAATCTGGTTCAGGCGTAGCATCCGGATTAAAAGGATTAAAATAATAAATGCCCTTTGCATCCAGCAACTGAAGATAATATGGCAGCTTTTGCATAAAGAGGCTACAATCTTTTGCATGAATTGGCGTCCAAGCAGACTCTGCCACGGCTATCAGACGAGGAAAAGTCATAAAATCCAACCTCTTGGCATCAGCGACACGCTCCGACCAAAGATTAAACTGAAGGCCTAATATTTGCTCCTCATACCCCTGAAACAGGTTCATAAGCGGTTCAGGGAAGCGACAAATATCCTCTATCGGATTATAGCCACCCCACATACGCCCCACTTTATGAGTACCATACTGAACAAAATCAGCATACAATGGCCGACGCGGAGTCAAAATCACCCGATAGCCATTCTCCAAAGCCTTGAGCAGCTGATATTTTCGGTCATGTCGCCACCACATAACCAACGACTTTTCAGGCGAAACCCCTGCATCTACAATCTCATCCCAACCAATCATAGTTTTCCCTTTGGAAGCGACCATATCGGCTACCCGACGAATGAAATAATGCTCCAGCTCCACTTCATTAGCCAACTCCTTATCTTTAATAAACTGCTGGATTTCCGGATCTGTATACCAGCTTTGATTGCCGAAATGCACTTCATCTCCTCCAATATGTATATAAGGTGAAGGGAACAAAGCAATCAACTCATCCAATACGTTACTGATAAACTCAAAGGTTTCTTCCTTACACGGATGGAAAGTAAAATGCTTCCACTTTCCTTCACCACCACCCGATATTTCCGGATAAGAACGACATACCGCCGTTGCATGCCCTGGCATATCAAATTCAGGAATAATCATAATGTGACGTTCGGCCGCATAGGCTACAATTTCTCGAATATCCTCCTGCGTATAATAAGCAGCAGGAGCTTTGGGATCATGCCAGTTGCCAACAGCCCCTTCAGTAGTTAGTTTAGGATAACGTTTGATTTCGATGCGCCATCCAGGTTCATCAGTCAGATGCCAATGGAATACGTTCATACGAAGCGACGCCATGATGTCCAAATACTGCTTGACCTTCTCCTTGCCAAAAAAGTGACGGCTTTCATCCAACATGAACCCACGCCATCCATAACGGGGAGCATCTTCGATCCGACAAGCATGAACACGTCCCTTTCCCATACGTACCAACTGAACAAAAGCCTCTTTAGCATAATATAGCCCAGACTCAGAGGACGAACGGAGCGTCACTTGCTCAGGAGTGACAACCAATGTATAAGCTTCATCCGGCATCCCCGCCTTCTCATCCTGCTCCAACACAATCATACCAGAAGAGGGTGCAGAAACATCCAAAAGATGATTCAACGTATCTGCCAAAGCCTGTGACAAATTGTCTGCATAGCCTCCATTACCACAAACCCTGACATTCTGCCCAACAATAAAGACGCCTTTCCCTCCCTGCATGTGAGCCGGCGTCGGAAGCAATGAAAACTGCGCCAGCAAAGGCAAGACAAATCCACACAAACAAACGATAACAGAAAGTTTCTTTTTCATATCTACAAATATATCAATGTATTCAACGTACATTCCAAGTCACCCTATATTAGCTTTCTATAAATAGAAGGCATCCTTACGAATTTTACAATCGCGAGTTACCAATCCCTTATCGTTTACACCCGGACGATCACCTTCCGTACGATGAGCAGCTCCGAAATCAAACATATTCCACACAAATGAGCCCCAAACAAAAGGACGTTCTACCAATGCTTTCCAATTTTCCATGTGATAATTCAGCCATTTAATCAGTGTGTCTAAAACGAAACACACAAAAATAAAGATTTATTTGCAAGCGCCCATACTTATCCAAAGGAAAAAGTTATCTTTGCCAAAGAAACATCATTATTCAATATGAAATATTCGGTTATCATCCCCGTTTATAATCGTCCTGACGAAGTGAACGAACTGCTAGAAAGCCTCACCCCACAAACTTGTAAAGACTTTGAAGTGGTAGTGGTAGAAGACGGATCGTCCATTCCCTGCCAAGAAGTCGTGGAGAAATATAGTGACCGATTGGACATCCACTACTACAACAAACCAAACTCCGGTCCTGGACAAACCCGTAATTACGGCGCTGAACGAAGCCATGGCGAATATCTCATCATATTGGATTCTGACTGTATCCTGCCACCTGGTTACTTCGAAGCTGTTGAAAAAGAATTGCAATCTTCTCCCGCCGATGCTTTTGGAGGCCCCGATCGTGCCCACGCCTCTTTTACAGACATTCAAAAAGCCATCAATTATTCGATGACTTCATTCTTCACCACTGGCGGCATCCGAGGAGGCAAGAAGAAAATGGACAAGTTCTATCCCCGCAGTTTCAACATGGGCGTGCGACGCAGTGTCTATCAGACTTTGGGAGGTTTCTCAAAGATGCGTTTTGGCGAAGATATTGATTTCAGTATCCGTATTTTCAAAGCAGGCTATCGCTGCCGTCTCTTTCCAAGTGCATGGGTATACCACAAGCGCCGTACCGACCTGAAAAAATTCTTCAAACAGGTACATAATTCAGGTATCGCCCGCATCAATCTCTACAAAAAATATCCTGAATCACTGAAGCTAGTACATCTGCTTCCGGCCCTTTTTACATTAGGTACCGTTCTATTGCTCATCTGTGAGATATTCTGCCCCTATGCTTTGCTGCCCCTTTTGGCCTATGCACTCCTCGTTTGCATCGACTCCACTATCCAAAACGGAAACATTCGTATAGGTTTATACTCCATTGCTGCCGCCTACATTCAGCTCATTGGCTACGGTACAGGATTTTGGCGTGCATGGTGGAACCGTTGTATTTACCAAAAAGGAGAATTTGAAGCTTTCAAAAAGAACTTTTATAAATGAAAGCGATTACCATGAACAAACTCACCATCAAACAACTGGCTGAATCCGACCGTCCTCGCGAAAAGATGATGCAAAAAGGAGCCGAAGCTCTGACCGACGCCGAACTGCTAGGTATTCTGATCGGCTCCGGCAATACGGACGAAAGTGCCGTAAACCTGATGCAACGTATCCTTTCGGCTTGCGACAACAACCTGAACCAGCTGGCCAAATGGGAAGTACGCGACTTTGCCCGCTTCAAAGGCATGGGGCCGGCCAAAAGTATCACCGTTATGGCCGCTCTCGAACTAGGGAAGCGCCGCAACCTGCAAGCACAGGGAGAGCGTCTCTGTATCAAAGCTTCAACAGACATTTATAATTTGTTCCATCCCCTGCTTTGCGACCTACCGACTGAAGAATTCTGGGTATTGTTACTCAATCAAGCAGGCAAAGTTATCGACAAAGTCCGTATCAGTCGCGGAGGTATCGACCAAACCACAGCCGATGTCCGTTCCATTTTACGCGAAGCACTCATCCAACGAGCTACACAAATAGCACTGATACACAATCATCCCTCAGGGAACGTACGTCCCAGCAATGACGACCTTCGCTTGACACAAGTCGTACAACGTGCCGCACAAACTATGAACATCCGACTCATCGACCACCTCATCATAACCGATGGACATTATTTCAGCTTTAACGACGAAGGACATTTATAATACAAACGACGTTAAGTGCCTCTTTACGACCACCAAGTCCATGTTTACGTTCACCAAGTTCATGTTTACAATCACCAAACATCAATTTATTCGGCAGGCGTTATGAACTCTTCCGTCACCTAACATAAGAAAAAGCAAAATAGCTTCTAAATGACTTCACGCTTTCACATTACACATAATCTGCCTCGAATAAGGAAATTACGGTGAAAGATAAAGCTTCACAGCCATGAAACATGTTTTTTCTACCTTCTCAAATTGGTTTCAAGCCAAATAAGTGTATTTCAGACAATTAATATTTTCACGTTCTCCTGGGAGAAAAAGATATTCTGTAATTCTGCAAAAAGAATATACCTATCTGAAATCAAAAGAGTTAGAAGAATTACCCCTTTTTCGGGTAATGAGTTGGCAACCGTCCTAATTGCCGTAGTCTGCATTGCTTTGCTTGTTTAGGTAACTCTTGTGGATGCAAAATTAGTATAATCTTCTAAAATCTCAAAAAACGAGCTACAAAAGAGGATGGAAAATTTCTATTTGCTCTTTTAATGCTGTTTCAGAAAGCCTTATATTCCATTCAAAATCTTCATAGCTTGAAACTTCTGTTGGAATATGAAACTGATATTCAATCAGACGAGCATCGCTATCATCACCATATCCTCGCAAGCTATATGATTTTAGTCCATTTTTATCCGTTGTCGGATGGACAAACATACCGATACGCCCTTTCATTCGATATAAGTAAGTAATGACTTGGTTTACATCGGCAACATAATCAATCTGGCTCTTGTATTTGGCATCTAAGATAATGCTTCTTTTTTTGTCATAAAAATCAGGATAACGCAAAAAAGCGTTTCTTCTCTTATTCTCTATCAGACTATATCCCAACCAAACACCTCCAGTATTCTGCCTGTTATTCGGATGCTTGAATCCTAACGGAACAAGCAATGTGTTTAAATACTCTTCCCAAAGCCATGATACATCAAACAGAATGCCATAAATTTCATCCTTGTTTTGTCCGTATCTTAATCGTTCATGGCTTAGTATTTTCAAGCAAAGCTTTTGTAAAGGTACATATTGTGTATAGTAGGGGTGGACAACAGGTCTCAAATTGCTTTTGATAACCTGCAGCCTGTCTTGTTTCTGATACGTTGAGGTAGCCGAAACGATTTGGAAAACATTTTCTTGCGTATCTACGTTTGTGTGTAATACCATTTCGCCCAACCGTTTAGTGCGAATATATTCTACCGTATGACGTATCAGTTGGGTCACATGATTGTCATAACTGAATTCCCTCGTGCGGTATGCCACACGCCCGTTGAAGGGCACATTGCACTTGATATGCCGACTGATGTCAATCGTGCCTCTAAGGTTGCAGTCGTTATATTCGTTTCGCCGATACTCCTTGTAAAGACCTTGCACCAACGCTTTATTCAGGAAATAGGGAAACAGATGCAGCAGGAAATCAAACACCTGCTCGTCTGTAGCTGTATGCTTCAGATTGAACAGATTGACGGATAAGACCTTTTTCAACATATAATGCAGGAAATAGTCATCACCGTTCTCCGTCCCGAACCGTGAGCGGATAGTTATGTACATATCATTCAGACCAATGAATCCTGCTAAATTGCCTGTTTTCACCACATAGCGGTTTCCTTTAGGTGCAATGTCAAACAGGTGTTGCTTGCCCATGCAGTCTTCACACTCCTGAAAGGATAAAGGGAAAACGAGCAAAGGCTTTCCCTTGTCGTCCACCAAAGAAGAAACCGGAGTGTTGGCAAAAGGCAACAACCTTTCCACATTCTCCGTCAGAAGATGTTCGCTATTGTCTTTCCACTCCATCATTCGTATACACCTTCCGAATAATACACTTCTTCCAATTTTTTCAGGTTATCAGCCGCATTGAATGAACCTCTCAGGTATTCAAAAAGCACACCCCTCAAATGGTTTTCCCATAGTTGCTGATAAGCTTCACTCAATTTGCTTTTGTCCTCATGCAAGTACAGTTCTAGTTTCTTGAAGTAGGCACCTCCGATGTGATAAGCCGCACTAAGTCCTTCAATTCCTTCATTGGTTTTTTCGTTCCAAATGGCATTATTCAGCCGATTCATCTTACTTACGATTTCATTTTTCAATTCTCCAAAACTATCCAGCATATCGGTATTCTCGTTTGCCTTTATTTCTTTCCATGCAAAACGGCGACGCATAGCGAAGTCCATACTTTCCACACTGCGGTCAATATCATTCATCGTTCCGATGATATAGACATTCTCTGGCACAAAGAATCCATCTTCAAAAACATCTCCATCCTCTACTAAATTTTGATATTGTGTAAAAACTTTTCCTTTTTCTCCCCTGTAACCAGCATCTATTGAATAAAATAATTCTCCGAAGATTTTAGAAATTTCACCACGGTTTATCTCGTCGATTATAAAAATATAATTTTTTAAATCTACCGCTTTAATATTGTTGTTAAATCGTATCGAGTCTGTATAGTTTTTATACAGATAATGCAATACAGCCCAATAAGAAGATGAATGGCAACCTTTTATTGTTTTCGTAACAGATTTGTGAATATTCGATATAGAATCTAACGATTTTAAATCTGGATAAGCTAGAGCTAGTTTTTTAAGTCGATTAAAAGAAACTATATATGTTCTATCAGATTTACTTCCTTGTGTCTTCAATTTTACATTAGAATTGTCGGAAACACCTATTATATCCATCTCTCCAGATTTTAAAGGAAGAACCTTTCCTTTTTCTGCATTTTCATCAAGAATATCATTTATAAATTGGTCGTAAGCATCTTTCAATCGTACATCTTTAGATATTTCAGATACGTCTTTTTGGCTATCGGCATAATTCAAATAGGCTTTTTCGCAAAATTTTTTAAAGATTCCAGATGTAAGTTTAAAATTTATTGTGTCTGTATCTTCATTTCTAATTGGACGTAATCCTTCCACAAAATCGGTATAATCATATGACGGATGGAATTGCACCATCTCACATTGTCCATTTTCCACTGTTGCCCCCATTGCTTTTGCTATTTCTTTTGCCAGATAAGTTTTCCCTGTTCCTGGGGCACCTGTTAATATAAGGTTATAATTAGAACTTAGAATACTAACACCGTCTCTGACCAATTGATTAACACCCATATGCAAATATTGATAATTATCGAAGAAGCTTTTTAAATTTGAATTAGGAGAGTCACCATCAAATAGTCCTAAACTGGAAATTGAACATATTAGTTCTTTTTTGGCACTGGCAAACTCTTGTCGTGTCAAATAAAGGCTTTCTACATGATTTCCATTCCAAGAAGGGCGAACATTATCCCATGTACCATTCCAGTTCAAATAACAACCTTTGCTTGTAGCATCGGGTGCATAAACATTAATACAAATAGTATCACCATCATAATCAGACCATTCTCTGACTTGCTCTTGGATTTTGTCATTTTTCCACCCTTGTCCAGCTTTCTTGAAATTCTTTATAGGGGATATATAGGTGTTATATCCTGCGTGAGAAATATCGTTATTTACAACCCACTCAAGATGCGAAACAAAATATTCGAGCAAATGCTTAAATTTGTTGTATTTGTCCATATTCTTAATCCGAAAAAGATATTACACCAATACAAAGGTACAATTAATCTGTGATAAAACATTCATAAGATTCCGAATATCACGACTTTTATTTTTAAATTTTAATTTTAAAGTGATTATCCTTCAGACTAGATTGGATAGAATGACTTTGTCTAAATTTGTCGAACTGCTCCTTGAACCATTCGCCTATCGGCTGCCTGTTTATGGTCAGTACCAATTTATTTTCATCAACCGGACTTTTCTCCACCTTGAAAATGTCATTCTTTATTTCAAATTTTCGTCTATGTTCTTCGGAGTAAAGTTTTCCGCTGCATCTGATAGCTTCCCTTTTGGTCAAAAGACTGTTTACCATATCTTTGGTAAATCCGATGGCATAGCACAGTCTTTCCATTCTCAACATTTCTTTGAGTAATGGGAACCAGTTGAACGCTTTTTCAAGAATGGTATTCAATCGTGATATTTCCTTGTCTTTGGCTTCAAGTTC
>ENA-OOUL01000083-OOUL01000083.1-human-gut-metagenome-genome-assembly--contig:-NODE-83-length-26689-cov-4.632165_pt1 | contig 26689 bp, 29 predicted proteins | sample MGYA00241544_ERZ501270 | MGnify/ENA primary metagenome ERZ501270 (study PRJEB25962, sample SAMEA2042283) | human gut metagenome | biome: human gut; feature: human-associated habitat; material: faeces...
AGTTTTACGATACAATGCCAAATGCAAAGGCAGTAATCGACCTTGCCAGTGAACAGACAGGCTTGGATATTCCGGCATTATGCTTTGAGGAAAATGACAAGCTGAATATTACAGAGTACACACAGATATGTATGCTTGCAGTTGAGGCAGCTATATATCAGGCAATCATTGACAAAGGTATCACACCTGATGTCACAGCAGGCTTAAGCCTTGGGGAATATGGTGCTCTCATCGCATCTGGAGCCATGACTATGGCAGATGCATTTGCAGTTGTCAGAAAAAGAGGAATCTACATGCAGGAGGCAGTTCCTAAAGGTGGAGCCATGACAGCGGTTTTAGGACTTGATCCGCAGGTCATTGAGGATATCTGCAAAAAGACAGCAGATGAGACAAATTCAGTGGTATCGGTAGCCAACTATAACTGCCCGGGACAGATTGTTATCTCCGGCTCTATCGAAGGCATCAACAAGGCTTGCGAACTGATGAAGGCCGCCGGTGCCAAGCGTGCCCTGCCATTGAAGGTAGGCGGTGCTTTCCACTCTCCGCTGATGGATCCTGCTAAGGTAGAACTGGAAGCTGCTATCAACGCCACCAACTTCCACACGCCGAAGTGCCCTGTTTACCAGAACGTAGACGCTCTGCCTCACACTGATCCGGCAGAAATCAAGAAAAACCTCGTGGCACAGCTCACGGCTTCCGTACGCTGGACACAGTCTGTAAAGAACATGATTGCCGACGGTGCTACCGACTTCACTGAATGCGGTCCCGGCGCCGTACTGCAGGGATTGATCAAGAAGATTGACAGCACAGTCAATGCCCACGGTATCGCATAATCCAAAATTCTATAAAAATCACATAAAAGGCTGCATCTTCTCCTGAACGACGCAGCCTTTTTTATCCTTAATGAGCTATGAACAAGAAACTAATCTTATGCTGTGCAGGCATCGCTATACTGACAGGCTGCATAGGGAAGAAGTCCCAGCAAGCAGTCACAACATCCGCTTCGGATCCCCTCTATATGTTGGTGGGAAGTTACGGTCCTGCCGACCAGGAAGGTATCAAAGTCTATAAATTCAACCAAGCAACCGGCGAAGGACAATACGTGAGCGGAGTGAAAGGTATCTCCAACCCCTCCTACCAGACTGTATCGAAGGACGGCAAGCGGGTATACAGCGTAGGCGAAGACGACGGAGGCACGGCCTGTGCCAACGCACTGACCTTCGACGCCGCCACTGGCACCTTAACCCTCATCAACTCCCAACCTACGCAGGGTGCTACCCCTTGTCACATTGCACTGAGCCCTGAAGAGGACTACGTCGTAACGGCCAACTACAACGGCAGCAACATTTCCCTCTTTCCGCTCGATGAGGAAGGCCGCCTGAAGCCAGGACAGACCATCGGCTTCGAAGGCAGCGGTCCCGACAAGGAACGCCAGGCCATTCCCCACCTGCACTTCGTCTACTTCACGCCGGACAACCATTACCTGCTGGCCAACGACCTCGGTACCGACCGCATCCACCGCTTCCCGCTGAATACCCGACAGAAGGGCAGCAACACGCCGTTGGTGGACAGACAGCGTGCTTCAGACATCCGGTTGACTCCCGGCTCCGGCCCACGCCACGCCGTATTCTCCGCCGACGGCCGCTTTGCCTACCTCATCACGGAACTTTCCGGCGAAGTAATGGCCTTCACTTATGACGGCGATAGCCTGAGTCTGATGCAGACCATCCAGGCCGATACGCTGGATGCTCGAGGCAGCGCCGACATCCACCTCTCGCAGGACGGACGCTTCCTCTACGCCTCCAACCGTCTGAAAGGCGACGGACTGGCCATTTTCCGCATTAACACCAAGGACGGCACGCTCAGCAAGGCGGGTTATCAGCCAACGGGCATCCATCCACGCAACTTCGTTCTAACTCCCAACGGACAGTATCTGCTTGTGGCCTGCCGCGACACCGACGAGATCCAGATCTTCGCCCGCGACGCCTCGACCGGCCTGCTGACAGACACGGGCCGACGCATCAAAACAACCAAACCTGTCTGCCTGAAATTCATAGATTGAGACATCCACATATGTACACCGATTACAGCCGTCGCTACCCCGATTACGGAAAGAAAGGCGACGGCTGATTTTTTTAGTTACAAATACCTATTTATATGGATATTTTCCGTTAATTTTGCCACAGATGTAATTACGAATAGGTAAAAAGACATGGAAAAAGCAAAAGTTTACTTCACAGACCTGCGCACTTCGCCCACCTCCAACCTGCTCGACAAGATGGAGCGCCTGGTGAAGAAGGCAGGCATCGCCCAACTGCCCTTGAAGGACAGTTTCGTGGCCATCAAGATACATTTCGGCGAGCCGGGTAACCTGGCCTACATCCGCCCCAACTACGCCGCACGCATGGCGAACCTGCTGCGCAGCTACGGCGCCAAACCATTCCTGACCGACTGCAACACGCTCTACTCCGGCCGCCGCGCCAACGCCGTGGACCATCTGGAAAGTGCGATGGAAAACGGCTTCAACCCCATCTCCGCCCAGTGTCAGGTCATCATCGCCGACGGCCTGAAGGGCACGGACTACCGCGAAATACCCATTGACGGCAAATACTGCAAGGCACCCAAAATCGGTACCGCCATCGCTGACGCAGACATCATCATCAGCATGACCCACTTCAAAGGACACGAACAGGCTGGCTTCGGCGGCGCGCTGAAGAACCTGGGCATGGGAGCCGCCGCTGTTCCCGGCAAACTGGAACTACACGCCTCCGCCCAACCGAAGATTGACACGGCGAACTGCATCGGCTGCAACATTTGCGTGAAGCACTGTGCCCACGACGCCGTCCATCTGAACGCCGACCGCAAAGCCGAGATTGACTACTCGAAGTGCGTGGGCTGCGGACAGTGCGTCGCCCTGTGCCAGCACGACGGTGCCGTTGTTGGTAGCTGGGACACGTCGGAGAACATGAACTACAAGATAGCCGAATATACCAAGGCCGTGCTCAAGGACAAGCCCCACTTCCACGTCAGCTTCGTGATGAACGTATCGCCCTAGTGCGACTGCTGGAACCACAACGACGCCGCCATCATCCCCGACCTGGGCATCCTGGCTTCGACCGATCCCGTGGCTCTCGACCAGGCCTGCGCGGATCTGGTGAACCAGACGCCCGTGCTCCACGGTAACAATGTGCTGGGCAACAAGCACGAGCACGACGACCTTTGCGGCTGCGACAAGTTCCACCTCATCCACCCCAACACCAACTGGCAGGCCGGACTGGAACACGCCGAAGCCATCGGTATCGGCACCCGCAACTACGAACTGATTGTGTAACCCATAAAGAACATAAAAACCATGATGATGAATACATCTGCAAAACTCTATTCCCTCCCGTTCGGGAACGTAAAAACCTATCTATTTGCCCTGCTGTTCGTAGCAGGCAACATCCTTTTGCCGCAGCTCTGCCACCTTCTGCCGCTGGGAGGCCCCACTCTGCTGCCCATCTACTTCTTTACACTCGTGGCCGCCTATAAATTCGGGCTGCGCGTGGGTCTGCTGACAGCCGTTCTGTCGCCCGTAGTCAACCACCTGCTTTTCGCCATGCCTGCTGCCGCCGTATTGCCCGCCATCCTCATCAAGTCCACTTTGCTGGCCGTGGCCGCCTCGATCGTAGCCCGTCGGGCCAAGGACAAGGTGCTGTTCGGAGGCCTGCTCGCCGCCGTACTGGCCTATCAGGTTGTTGGCACAGGCTTCGAGTGGCTGCTCTGCGGCGACTTCCACCTGGCTGCACAAGATTTCCGAATCGGCGTACCGGGCATGCTGCTCCAGTGGCTGGGCGGTTACTGGGTGCTCCGTGCCCTGGCTCGCAAATAAGGGGTCCCGAAAGGTCCCGCTTCTGAAACGCTCCCCCTTCCGCACCGCAGGCGGCCTCCGAAGGCCCTACCCCGCGCCGGAAGGGGGAGCGTCTCGTTTGCCAAAAGATTTTAGCTACCTGTCCGACCCCTCGGAAACCTTGCCAAAAGTTTTTGGCTGCCCGTCCGACCCCTCGGAAGAGCAGAAAAAAATATTTTTCTACACAAACAAGGCCTCGGGAACCCTGCCGAATGCGTTTTTCTGCCCGACTTTCTTTCTTCTTTTGAGAAAATCACTAACTTCGTGCCCGATAAAAAACATGTTTATGGAAGCGACTGCCAACAACTATTTCACTTATAAATACCCGACAGGCTTCGCCCTGAGCGGGGGCTTCATCAAGGGTTTTGCCCACCTGGGCGTCATGCAGGCCCTGCTGGAGCACGGCATCCGCCCCGACGTCCTCTCCGGCGTCAGTGCCGGAGCCTTGGCGGGCGTCTTTTATGCCGACGGCAACGAGCCTCACGACGTGCTTCGCTTCTTCGCCGGCCACACGTTCCAGGACCTGACGAAGCTGGTCATCCCCAAAGTGGGGCTGTTCGAACTGGACGAATTCATCGACTTCCTGCGCACCAACCTCAAGGCCAAGCGCCTGGAGCAACTGAAGACGCCGCTCATCGTGACGGCTACCGACCTGGACCATGGACGGCTAGTCCACTTCCACAAGGGCGACATTGCCGAGCGCGTGGCCGCCTCGTGCTGCATGCCGGTGCTCTTCGCACCTGTCTGCATCGACGGCACCAACTACGTGGACGGCGGCGTACTGATGAACCTGCCCGTGAGCATCATCCGGCGTATCTGCGAGAAGGTAGTGGCCATCAACGTCAGCCCCCTGCTGGCGCCCAAGTACAAAATGAACATTGTCAGCATCGCCCTGCGCTCGTACAACTTCATGTTCCGCTCCAACACCTTCCCCGAACGCGAGAAGGCCGATCTGCTCATCGAGCCCACCAATCTGGCCGATTACAGCAACCGCGAACTGGAAAAAGCGGAGGAAATCTTCATGCACGGCTACGAAACGGCACAGGAGACCATTGCCCGCCTGCTGGAGGAAAACGGAAGCCTCTGGAAGACGGAAGAAAAATGAAAACCCGATCAACAACCCAACAGTAATAACATAAAAAACCATGAACGACATCGACAACAAACTCATCATCTACCAAGTGTTCACCCGACTCTTCGGAAACAACAATAACCACTGCATCCACGGCGGCAGCCTGGCCGAAAACGGCTGCGGTAAAATGGCCGACTTCACGGGTAAGGCCCTGGGCGAAATCAAGCGGCTGGGTGCCACGCACGTCTGGTACACGGGCATCATCGAGCACGCCACACAAACTGACTACCGACGCTACAACATCCGCCCCGACCATCCTGCCGTAGTCAAGGGTAAGGCCGGTTCGCCCTATGCCGTCAAGGATTACTACGACGTAGACCCCGACCTGGCCAAGGACGTTCCCGGACGTATGAAGGAATTCGAAAATCTGGTACAGCGTACCCACCGCGCCGACCTGAAAGTCATCATAGACTTTGTGCCCAACCACGTGGCACGCCAATACCACTCCGACGCCCAGCCCGACGGCACTTCACAGCTTGGTGCCAACGACGATCCACATTATGCCTTTAGCCCCTACAACAACTTCTACTACATCCCGCAAAGCGAGCTCCACGGGCAGTTCGACATGCAAGGCAGTGCTGCTGACCCCTATCATGAATATCCCGCCAAAGCTACGGGCAACAACCGCTTCGATGCTTGCCCTACGATTGACGATTGGTACGAGACAGTGAAACTGAACTACGGCATAGACTACCAGAACGGTGGCACCCGCCACTTCGACCCCATCCCCGACACGTGGGAAAAGATGCGGGACATCCTCCTCTTTTGGGCCGCGAAAGACATAGACGGCTTCCGCTGCGACATGGCGGAGATGGTGCCCGTCGAATTCTGGGGATGGGCCATCCCACAAGTAAAAGAAAAGTATCCCCATCTGCTCTTCATCGCCGAAGTCTATAACCCCTACGAATATCGCAACTACCTGGACCGCGGCCACTTCGACTACCTGTATGACAAGGTAGGACTCTACGATACACTCCGCGCCATCGTCTGCAGTAACGAATCGGCTACCGCCATCACCCGTTGCTGGCAAAGTTTGGGTGGCATCGAGCAACGCATGCTCAATTTCCTGGAAAACCACGACGAACAGCGCATCGCCTCCGACTTTTTTGCCGGAAATCCTTGGAAAGCCATCCCTGCCTTGGTCGTATCGGCCTGCATGAATACCAACCCCATGATGATCTACTTCGGACAGGAGTTTGGCGAACCCGGCATGGATCACGAAGGCTTCAGCGGACGCGACGGACGTACCACTATCTTCGACTACTGGAGTGTGGGGACCATCCGCCGTTGGCGCGACGGCGGCAAGTTCGACGGGCGCATGCTGACCGACGACGAACAACGTCTGCATGACGTTTACCAGCGCGTTCTCACCCTCTGCCGTCAAGAGGAAGCCATTGCCCACGGCCTGTTCTTCGACCTGATGTATGCCAACATTGGCGGCTGGCGCTTCAACGAACACCGCCAGTATGCCTTCCTCCGCAAACACGGCAACGAAGTGCTGCTCATCGTCGCCAACTTCGACTCCGCCACTGCCGACGTGGCAGTCAACATCCCTTCCCACGCCTTCAGCTACCTGCAAATGCCGCAAGTAGAACACTACCAGGCCGTCGATCTGCTCACTGGCGTCGAAGAAACCGTCTGCCTGCTGCCCTACAAGGCCACAGACATAACCGTTAAAGGATACAGCGCAAAGATACTGAAATTCACGCTGTAAACAGACAAAAGAAATGCCCGGCACACCGTCCCTGATGCAGAATTTTGCATCAAGGACGAAATATGTCGGGCATCACCTATCAGAATCATTATCCGTTTTCTTGCAGCGTTACTCCGTATCCTTTCCTTCCATAATATCTTTCAACAGATACAATCGCGTAATAGCCGGATGATAAAACGGATCAGGGTAATGCGCTTTGATATCGTTCAAATTGGCCTGAACATAACGGTCTACATCGAAAATATGCTCTGCCTCGTTCAAATCCGCCTCTTTCGGGAAAGTGGCGTGAACCGCCCAATCACACAAGGCCTTGACGCTTTCTTCATCGTATGAATACTCTTTCATGATGTTTCTTCTTATTTTTGCTGCAAAGATAAGAGAAAAAATCATTTTCCTGCTGAACAAAACAGATACTTCGTCTGTTATATAAATGTGTTTTTCATAGTATTAGATATAAGATTAATTGAGACCAGAAGCCGGCTTGTGAAAGTAGGTGGAGGCACAACAGAGGCGTCTGTTGATTTAATGAATGCTTTAAGAGCATCGGTTTACCCCAAAACCGATGCTTTTTTTTACCATTATTTGGCATTTTAGAAATATTATTCGTAAGTTTGTCACATTGATAAAAAGAGACAGAATATGGACATTCCTGTTATATTCCGGTATTTGAAAGACCTGGCCGCCAATAATAATCGCGACTGGTTCAATGCCCATCGCGATGCTTACGAATCGGCCCGTAGTGAATTCGAAAATCTCTTAACGGCTGTCATCGCACGCATTTCAACGTTCGACGAAACGATTCGTGGTATCGAAGCCAAAGACTGTACCTACCGCATCTACCGCGACACACGTTTCAGCCAAGATAAAACGCCCTACAAAATACATATGGGAGGCTATATCAACGCCAAAGGAAAAAAATCAGATCATTGTGGCTACTACATCCACCTGCAACCCGGTAACTGTCTGCTGGCCGGAGGAAGCTATTGTCCCCCTCCTGCCCTGCTGAAAGCCTTGCGCCAAGCCGTATATGACAATATCGACGAGTTCCGAGCTATTGTGGAAGATCCCGCTTTCAGCCACTACTTCCCTGTCGTCGGCGAAACATTCCTGAAAACTGCCCCGAAAGGCTTTCCCAAAGATTTCCCTTACCTGAAATATCTGCAATGCAAAGAATATACCGTCAACTGTCCCTTGTCTGACGATTTCTTTCTGGCTCCAGATTTCTTGGACCGTACGACTGATATCTTCCGTCAGATGAAACGCTTTGCAGACTTCGTAAACTACACAATAGATGATTTCGAATAAAATTGAGTATAACTAACTAAAACATTTGGATTATGGTAATAGACAAACTGGAAAACATAGAAAAGTATGTATCACTGAACCCTCTGTTCGCCCAAGCCGTTGAGTTTTTGAAATCGCGTGACTTGAATACGCTTGAGCTTGGCAAAACTGAACTGAAAGGCAAGGACCTGCTTGTAAATGTAACGGAGACCAAGCCCAAGACCAAAGAACAGGCACGCCTTGAAACTCACAGAGACTTTATCGACATTCAAATTCCCTTATCAGGAACCGAAATTATGGGTTATACCCCCGCTTGCGATTGCCTGCCTGCTGATGCCCCTTACAACGCAGAAAAAGACATTACCTTCTTCGAGGGACTGGCTGAAAGCTACATCGACGTGAAACCCGGCATGTTTGCCATTTTCTTCCCTCAGGACGGACATGCTCCTGGCATCACTCCCGATGGCGTGAAGAAAATTATCGTTAAAGTAAAAGCTTAAATTAAATAGAACCAACAATAAAACTCATCCGTTATGGAAACACTTAATCTCATAAAAAACGATCCTTGGCTGGAGCCTTATGCCGATGCCATCAACGGACGTCATCAGTATGCGATAAGCAAGGAAGCCGAGCTAACAAATAATGGAAAAAAGACGCTCTCTGACTTTGCATCCGGCTACCTTTACTTCGGTCTGCATCGTACTGAAAGCGGCTGGGTTTTCCGTGAATGGGCTCCCAACGCTACCCAAATTTTTCTGATTGGAACTTTCAACGGCTGGAAGGAAGAGAAAAAATTCAGCCTGAAACGTAAAAACAACGGTAACTGGGAACTGAAGCTCCCGGCTGACATACTGAAACACGGCGACCTGTACAAACTGAAAGTGTACTGGGAAGGCGGATGCGGCGAACGCATTCCTGCATGGGCCACCCGCGTCGTACAAGATGATGAAACTAAGATATTCAGTGCGCAGGTATGGGATCCCGAGAAACCGTACAAAATGAAAAAACGCGCCTTCAAAGCGGCAACCGATCCATTGCTGATCTACGAATGCCACATCGGCATGGCGCAACAGGAAGAAAAAGTAGGCTCCTATAAAGAATTTCAAGAAAAAGTTTTGCCACGTGTAGCTGCGGACGGCTACAACTGTATCCAGATCATGGCTATCCAAGAGCACCCTTACTACGGCAGCTTCGGTTACCACGTGTCTAGCTTCTTTGCCGCTTCGTCACGCTTCGGCACTCCCGATGAGCTGAAGGAACTGATTGATACGGCTCACAGCATGGGTATTGCAGTCATCATGGACATTGTACATTCACACGCTGTGAAGAACGAAGTAGAAGGCCTGGGCAACTTTGCCGGCGATCCCAACCAATACTTCTATCCCGGCGACCGCCACGAACATCCGGCATGGGACTCACTCTGCTTCGACTATGGCAAAAATGAAGTCATTCACTTCCTGCTCTCCAACTGTAAGTACTGGATGGAAGAATATCGCTTCGACGGTTTCCGTTTCGACGGTGTGACCTCCATGCTCTACTACAGCCACGGACTGGGAGAAGCATTCTGCAACTATGGCGACTACTTCAATGGCCATCAGGATGACAATGCCATCTGTTATCTGACCTTAGCAAACCGACTGATTCATCAAGTAAATCCTAAAGCAATCACTATAGCTGAAGAAGTGTCGGGTATGCCCGGCCTGGCCGCCAAGTATGAAGATGGAGGATACGGCTTCGACTACCGAATGGCCATGAATATCCCGGATTACTGGATTAAAACTATTAAAGAAAAGATCGATGAAGACTGGAAACCTTCAAGCATGTTTTGGGAAGTAACCAACCGCCGTTCCGACGAGAAGACCATCTCGTATGCCGAAAGCCACGACCAGGCACTGGTGGGCGACAAGACCATCATCTTCCGCCTGATAGACGCAGACATGTACTGGCACATGCAGAAAGGCGACGAGAATTACGTTGTGAAACGCGGTATTGCCCTGCACAAGATGATCCGCCTGCTGACAGCCACTACCATCAATGGAGGTTACCTCAACTTCATGGGCAACGAGTTCGGACATCCCGAATGGATAGACTTCCCACGCGAAGGCAACGGATGGTCGTGCAAGTATGCCCGTCGCCAATGGAACCTGGTAGATAACAAGAACCTAGCCTACCATTACCTGGGCGACTTCGACGCTGCCATGCTGCAGGTCATCAAGAGCATTAAAAACTTCCAGGCCACTCCCGTACAGGAAATCTGGCACAACGACGGCGACCAGATACTCGCCTATATGCGTAAGGATTTGGTATTTGTTTTCAATTTCAATCCAAAGCAGTCGTTCACCGACTACGGATTCCTGGTACCCGCCGGTTGTTACGAAGTTATTCTCAACACCGACGATCCCGCTTATGGAGGTTACGGATTTGCCGACGACAGCGTGAAACATTTCACCATCCCCGACCCTCTCTATAAGAAGGAAAAGAAAGAATGGATGAAACTATATATCCCTGCGCGTACAGCTGTTGTGTTGAAAAGAAAGAAGTAAGGGGCGTTAGAAATTAAAAGGGGCCACATCATTCTCTAAAAAGAATTGATGTGGCTCTTTTCATTTAATAACAACAAACCTCTACTTGAGCGATGTAAAGTAGTACTTTATGTTCCTAAAGCTTTACTTTAGAAACATAATCATTGAGCTTACAAACTAAGTCCGGATTAATATATACAAAAAGAGGATGCGTTACATGAACGCACCCTCTTTTATTCTTTCTCTAAAGACAGAAATGAATTACTCAGCTTGTAACTGAATATCAATTTGCTTCAGCATACCATTTACATTGTCCAACATTGCTTTTTGCTTTGGGTTGGTCAAAAGCTTGGCAACGGACTCCAAATAACCCTTAGCCTCTGTATAAATGGTTTTAGCCTTATCTCTGTCAGTAGCCAATGTCTTGGTAGCATCGTTGTATTTCAATGCACCAAGGCTGTACAAAGCATTTGTATTGTTTTTCTGAACTTCCAAAATTTCTTTGTATGCTTCTTCAGCAGCTGCTGTCTTACCGGCTTTCTGTGCTGTAATACCAGCGTTCAGATAATAAGTGGTATACATCTTGGTCAGAGACTTGTCGCCCGGAACTTCTTTCAACCCTTCCTTAATAGTAGCAAGATATTCATCGTTCTTTTTCAAGTCTTTTAATGCACCCGCTTTTCCGATATAAGCATTAACTAGATTGTATTTCTTCTGTACAGCTATATCAAAGTATTTCACAGCATCTTCAGATTTCTTTATTTTATCGGCACAAATACCACAATTAAATGCGATAACTGAGTCTTGATTGTTTGTCTGGTTCAGATAATTACTGAAATTGGTATAGGCTTTTTGATAATCCTTGGCTTCCAAGGCTGCGATACCGTCGTCTCTCAATTTTGCGAGATCTGCTTCCTGAGCAAAAAAGTTTGTTGCTGCACAACACAGTGCAAGAGATAAGATTAATTTTTTCATATTGCTTTAATTATTTAAAATGTATTCCCAAAAGTAAGAGTACATCTTGTAAGAAACAAGTCTCTTTCACTTTTTTTGAGTATTGCCCTGCGAATGTAACATGTATTAGCTTTAAGAAGAAGAAATCACAATAAATGTTACTTTATATATTCACCAGATCTACCCCTCTACATGCAAATAGCAAGCATAATAATAAAAATAGGCCCTGTCGTCACGACAGGACCTATTCACAACACAAACACAAAATAAAACACGACAAAACTACTATGCAATTATGCCTATTATGTTTTCACATAAAACACCTTCTATGGATATTCACATACACATATCGGCGACATATTGCATTCAATGAACAAATATCATGAAACATTTGTTCAATGAGGTTATGTATTTTTTCTTATTTAATCTATTATTCTTTATTGAATGCCTCTTTCACGAAGTTTCAACTGCCAGTTCCATGCAGAACGTACAGTATCTTCAATTGAGGTTTCAGCCTTCCAACCCAGCTCCTCGTTAGCCAATGTCGGGTCAGCCCATACTTTTACAATATCACCGGCACGACGGCCTACAATCTGATAGTTTAGCTTCACACCTGTCGCAGTTTCAAAAGCTTTAATGAGTTCAAGTACAGAGAGACCACGACCTGTACCGATGTTGAACACTTCCACTTTCTCCTTCTGCTTGTGCTGTAGAATGCGGTTAATAGCTACCACATGTGCCTTGGCCAGATCGACTACATTGATGAAGTCGCGGATACAAGAACCATCAGGAGTATCATAATCATCACCGAATACGCTCAATTTCTCGCGGATTCCAATAGCTGTCTGCGTCAGGTAAGGAACGAGGTTCTGGGGAACACCGTTGGGCAATTCGCCGAGCAATGCGCTTGGATGAGCACCGATCGGATTGAAGTAACGCAACATGATAGCATTAATAGGCGCACCTGAAGCTACAGTATCACGAATAATCTCTTCATTAATCTGCTTGGTGTTGCCATAGGGAGATTCGGCCTTTTTAATAGGCGCAGCTTCTGTTACAGGCAAAACATCGGGCTGACCATATACCGTACATGAAGAAGAAAATACAATTCCTTCTACCCCATGTTTAGGCATCAACTCAAGCAAGTTAATCAAAGAAACCAAATTATTGCGATAATATTTCAAAGGTTTCTCGACAGACTCACCCACAGCTTTGCTAGCAGCAAAATGAATGATTGCTTTAATGCCTGTATATTTGGAGAACATGGCGTCAAGTCCCTCAAAATCCAAACAATCAAGTTTCTCAAACGCCGGACGGATACCTGATACCTTTTCAATATTGTCTACTACATCAGCACTGGAATTAGACAAATTATCAATGATAACTACTTCATAACCTGCGTTTTGAAGTTCTACAACAGTATGAGAACCAATATATCCGGTACCTCCTGTCACTAATATTCTTTCTTTCATAATAGAGTCTTTTAGTTTTTAGGTCGATTTAATGCTACAAAAGTAGCAAATATTTTTAATTTTATACAAGAATTTGAGAAAAAAACGTGCCGACCTGTTTTTTAGTTCCGAAAAGTGTTTCCACTTCTTCTCAAACAGACCGACACGTCACTATTTCAAACGCATGTCAGCGTCTCAAATTTTCACAACACCTGAGAAGCCCATAAAAGCCATAGCCAGCAAGCCGGCCGTGATCAAGGTGATAGGCGTACCCTGCAAGCCTTTCGGAATGTTAACCAGACTCAACTGCTCGCGGATACCCGCAAAAATAGTCAAAGCAAGTCCAAAACCAAGCGCCGTTGAAAAAGCGTAAACCACACCTGTCAGCAAATCATAGTCTTTCTGAATCACAAGGATGGCCACACCCAATACGCAGCAGTTCGTGGTAATCAGCGGGAGGAAAACACCTAGTGCCTGATACAGCGAAGGAGAGACTTTCTTCAAGATGATTTCCACCATCTGTACCAAGGCGGCAATGACCAGGATAAACGTAATAGTCTGCAAGTAACCGAGCCCCAACGCATCGAGCACATATTTCTGAATCAGGAATGTGACTATCGTAGAAAGGGTCAACACAAAAGCTACGGCTGCCGCCATACCCAATGCCGTATCAATTTTCTTGGAAACACCGAGGAACGGACAAATACCCAAGAATTGAGACAACACAATGTTGTTTACAAAGATTGCCGATATAAATATCAATATATATTCCATAATCACTGTTTAATTAAAGTAGGGAAAAATCACTGTTTATCTCAGGCTTTCTTCAAGCGGTTCACTATGGCGATGAGGTAACCCAACGCAATAAAAGCACCCGGAGCAAGCACAAACACCAGCATACCATAATCTTCGGGCATGATAGTCAGTCCGAATATCTTACCCGTGCCCAACAATTCGCGCACGGCGCCCAGCAGGGTCAGTCCCACAGTGAAACCTAATCCCATACCCAGACCGTCGAACATGGAAGCCAGTGGCCCATTCTTGGCCGCAAAAGCCTCAGCACGTCCCAACAGGATACAGTTCACCACAATCAACGGGATAAACAGACCCAACGTCGCGTAAAGCCCCGGCACGTAAGCCTGCATAATCATCTGCAACAACGTAACGAACGAAGCGATGACCACCACAAACGCAGGAATACGCACCATGTCAGGAATCAGATTTTTGATAGCGGAAATAACCACATTAGAACAAATGAGCACAAAAGCCGTAGCCAGTCCCATGCCCATGCCGTTCATGGCGGAAGAAGTAGTTCCCAACGTAGGACACATGCCAAGCAAAAGCACAAATGTGGGGTTCTCCTTGACAATGCCGTTCATCAAAACCTTAAAGTTATTCATAAATCACGCTCCTTTCTTATTTACCACTGATGGAGTCGGCAGCGGCAACTCCGTCCGTGTTTTGTTCTACATTCTGTTGAGTGGTGGCTCCCGTTACACCATCGGCACTATTCTGCCCTGCATATGCCGCATATGCTACGTTGACCGCGTTCAAGAAAGCACGTGAAGTAATGGTAGAAGCCGTGATGGCGTCTATCTCACCACCGTCCTTGCTGACGGTCAACGGTGTCGCACCAGGATTCTTTCCAGTGATGTCACCTTTCGCCCCTTTCTTAAACCAGACGTCGGCTTTCGAACCCAGACCCGGTGTCTCGGCATGCGACAGCAATGAATAATCAAGAATATTCCCTTGAGCGTCAAAGCCTACCAGCACCTTCAGTTCGCCACCAAAACCCATGGCTGAAGCTTCTACGGCAGCACCGATAAATTCACCGCTTTTGGTAGCCGGATATACGGCATACTCCACACCGTTCACTTCCTGCATCTTCTTCTCGGCAATGGGATCATTATCAAAGCCCGGCACCACCGCTTTCACAGCGTCGCTCAACGTCTTGGCGTTGGCCGCAGCAATGGGTTCCTTGGTCAGTTCATTCACATAAGCCAGCAACGCTACGGAGATGGCAGTTACCCCCGTAAGCACCAGCAACATATTCTTTAAAGATGATTCTAATTTTTTCATTTTTTCTTAGCTACCTCCCCGAAGCGTTTTGGTTTGACATAGGTATTAATCAACGGAGTGAACGCGTTCATGATGAGAATGGCGAACGACATACCTTCGGGATAGGCACCGAACAAACGAATGACCACCGTCAGCAAGCCGATGCAGACACCATAGATCAGCATTCCTCTATGGTTCATCGGAGATGTCACATAATCAGTTGCCATAAACACGGCACCCAGCATCAGACCACCGGAAAGCAAATGAGTAAGGCCATCAGCATATCTGGCAGGATCCACATAGTGCATGATGGTGGTGAATAAAAACACGGTCACCAAGATGGACACGGGAATGTGCCAAGTGATGATTTTCTTCCAAAGCATGTACACCAGCCCCAGCAACAGAGCCACGGCACTTACCTCACCGATACATCCGGGATTGTTGCCAAAGAACAAGTCCAAAGCACCGGGAAGCTGATCCATGGAAAAGCCGGGAGCGCCGTTGGCCACACCTTTCATAATAGCCAGCGGAGTGGCGGTAGTCACGGCATCCGTATAGGCAGTCAACTGCCCCACAGCCGGCCAGCTCGTCATCTGCACAGGAAATGACAGCAACAGAAATACACGTCCTACCAAAGCAGGGTTAAAGGGATTGCAGCCCAAACCGCCGAACGACATCTTGCCGACACCGATGGCGAACAAGGCACCAATGATAATAATCCAAACAGGCAGGTTAGAAGGCAGGTTGAAGGCCAGTAACACACCTGTGATAATAGCCGAACCGTCACAAACGGTCGTTGTTTCTTTCTTCATGATGAACTTACCGATGGCCCACTCGAAGAACACACAAGCCAATACGGAAGTCAGAGTCACAATCAAAGCACCCACTCCAAAAAAGTAGAGGGACACGAGGAAGGCTGGAAGCAGTGCGATGAGCACGCCGTACATATTCTTCTTCACGCTGTCACCTCCGTGAACGTGGGGCGAAAGGGATACAATTAATTTATTCATAAATCTTCTTGAATTCTATTCTTTAACTATTCTTACTTCTTGGCCTGACGGGCACGTATCATAGCGCCAACCTTAGCTTTACCCAAACGGATGTAGTCGAGCATCGGACGGTTGGACGGACAGGTAAACTGACACGAACCACACTCGATGCACGACATGATGTCCTCTTTTTCCACACGTTCGAAATCGCCGTGAGCCGAAACCGTGGCAAGCAGGAAAGGCTCCAATCCCATCGGACAGGCACCTACACACTTGGCACAACGGATACAAGGCTGTACGGCTCCGCGCTTGGCTTCCTTGTTGTTCATGATCAGGATACCGGAACTGCCTTTAGCGGTAGGAACATCGGTATTGACCAATGCCTTACCCATCATCGGCCCACCGCCGATAATCTTGCCTGTATCTTCGGGCAGGCCACCGCAAGCGTCGATCAGTTGCTGCATCGGCGTACCGATACGTGCCAGGAAGTTGGAAGGTTTCGTCAGCGATTTACCTGTTACAGAGATGACACGTTCGAACAACGGTTTGTTCTTCTGCACAGCTTCATACACAGCGAAGGCTGTACCTACGTTCTGCACTACGGCACCCGTAGAAATAGGTAATGCGCCGGCAGCCACCTGACGCTTGATAATGGCGTCGATCAACTGCTTTTCACCGCCCTGCGGATATTTCACTTTCAAGGGAACTACCTCGATGCCAGAATAAGAAGAAGCAACCTTCGTCATCAGCTGGATAGCGTCGGGCTTGTTGTTTTCAATACCAATGAATGCCTTGTTCACCTTGACAGCTTTCATCAGGATCGTCACACCTACCATGATTTCTTCGGCATGTTCCAGCATCAGCTGGTGGTCGGCCGTCAGGTAAGGCTCACATTCCACAGCATTAATGATGACACATTCGGCCTTGAATGCAGGAGGCGGGCAAAGCTTCACTTGCGTGGGGAAGCAGGCACCACCCATACCAACAATACCGGCATCGGCTATCTTCTTGACAATTTCTTCGGGAGTCAGGTTGCATTCCTTCACCAGCGTGTCAGTGCGGTCAATGCTTTCTTCCCATTCGTCGCCTTCCACGTCGATGAAGATGGCAGGTTTAGCGTAACCGCTGGCATCGACAATCGTATCAATCTTGGCAACTTTACCGCTGACAGACGAATGAATAGCTGCTGATACAAAGCCACCGGGTTCGGCAATCTTCGTACCTACTTTCACAACATCACCCTTGGCTACAATCGGCTTTGCAGGAGCACCGATGTGCTGCCCCAACAGAATGACGGCCTTGGCAGGAACTTCTGCCTTGATGATGGGCTGATGTGCTGAAAGTTTATTTTCGTGTGGATGAACACCACCGATTGAAAATGTTTTCAACATACAAATTCTGTATTTTAGTCGTTTATGATTCTAGTTGATTATGCTTCGGCTTTGGGGGCTTCGGGAGTCTGTTTTGAAGCCTCGGCTTTGGGAGCCTCTGCCTTCGGAGCAGCAGTCTTCGAGGCAGCAGCCGGAGCGGCTCCTTCTTCCGTCTTCGGCTTACGCGGAGGGAAGTTCAGGGCAATGATGGCGTTCTGAGGACAAACCTCTTCGCACTTACGGCAAGATTTACACTTGTTCGGATCGATGTAAGCCAGGTTATTCTCCAGCGTAATGGCTTCGAAAGCACATACCTTCACGCACTTGCCACAACCGATGCAGGCAGCCGTACAAGCCTTGCGTGCCACGGCACCTTTATCCTTGTTGACACACTGTACGTACACGCGACGTGACTTCTTGCCCTGGGGACGAATTTCGATAATGTTGCGCGGACAAGCTTTGGCACACGCACCACAGGCCGTACACTTGGTCTCGTCCACTTCGGGAAGCCCCGTCTCGGGATTCATTCGGATGGCACCGAACTGGCAGGCCGACACGCAGTCGCCACATCCCAGACAACCATAGCTACAACCGGTTTCACCACCATACAGCGAAGCCGCAATGGCGCAGCTCTTCGCGCTGTCATACTGGTTGATGCGCGGACGGTTCTGACAAGTACCATTACATCTTACTACTGCCACCATCGGTTCAGAAGCGGCAGCGGCCAAACCGAGGATATCGGCAACCTTTGCCATGACCGGCTGTCCGCCAACCGGACAAAGTTTACCTTCCAGCGAACCAGCCTTCACGCAAGCGTCGGCAAATCCGCTACAACCTGGGTAACCACATCCACCGCAGTTTGCCTGGGGCAGCACAGCAGCCACCTGAGCAATCCGCGGATCTTCATACACGGCGAATTTCTTGGAAGCGACATACAGGATGGCAGCCAGTACCAGCGCTATCACTCCTAACGAAATCACTGCAATCAGAATTACATTCATAAAGTTAGTTGTTTATTAATTGTTTTGAATTATTAGTTAGTTCATCGGTTGGATGGAAAAAGAAAATTTCTTTCCCAAACGCGACTTGTTCAGCCACAATATAAAATAGTAAGGCACAAGCAAAAACAGCGCGCCCAACGCCGCACCGAGTTCGTCGTTCCAAATAGCCATAAAAACAAAAAGAGAAACGACCAGCACCAGAAAAGGCACCACGAAAGCCAGCAGGACGGCCATTATGCCCATAGACAATTGGCCCTTCACCCATACACGGTCGCCGGGACGATATGTTTCCGCCGCAGCCTCGCAGGTCACGTCGATCAGTTTTTCTTTAGCGTCGGCCGAGGTACAGTGTCCCTTGATGCTGCATGCAGCACAAGCAGAAGTTTGAACAATCCGCACTTGTAGATGGGTACCGTTGATGTTTTCCACAATACCTTGATGTTTTATAGTATCCGCCATTTTGCAAAGTGAGCATTACAAATCGCGGCAAATTTAAGCATAATTTATGAACTACAAGCCTTTCTACGTATTTTTCTGTGTGCGCAAACAAGCTTTTTTCAAAAGTGAAGGATGAATGGAAAAAGAAGAAAGCCTCGATTTCGTTAGAAATCAAGGCTTTCTTTGATTATTTTTTCTTTTCGGAGAGCGGTGCGGACGGGACTCGAACCCGCGACCCCATGCGTGACAGGCATGTATTCTAACCAGGCTGAACTACCGCACCATTTCATTGTTTCGTCGCTATCTCTCTCGATTGCGGTTGCAAAGGTACGACTATTTTTGAAACCTGCAATAGGTTGGGCAAAAAAAATTCTTTTTTTTCGTTCGGGGCGCCAATATACCGCTTTTATATTACCTTTGCCATATACAATTTATACCAAAAACGAAAAACATGAAAGCTACTCCTATCGAACGAGATATCATCGACCGGACGATCGATGAGTTCCAGGTGGCCGATTTCGGCAGAGCCACCATCCGAGAAGTGAAGGCCATTGCGGCCAAAGCTGAAGCCCAGTCGGGCGTCGAGTTCATCAAAATGGAAATGGGCGTGCCCGGACTGCCGCCGTCGGCCGTTGGCGTGGAAGCCGAAATCGAAGCCCTGCGGAACGGCATCGCCAGTCTGTATCCTGACATCAACGGCCTGGACGAGCTGAAGCGGGAGGCATCGCGCTTCGTCAAGGCGTTTGTCGACGTAGACATCGCGCCCGAAGGCTGTGTGCCGGTGACGGGCTCGATGCAGGGGACGTTCGCCTCGTTCCTGACGTGCAGCCAATGCGACCCGCGCAAGGACACCATCCTCTTCATCGACCCCGGATTTCCCGTACAGAAGCAGCAGCTGGTGGTGATGGGGCAGAAATATGAGACGTTCGACGTCTACAACTATCGCGGCGACCGCTTGGAGGAGAAGCTGGAAAGCTACCTGAGCCGCGGAAACATCTCCGCCATCATCTACTCCAACCCGAACAACCCCAGCTGGGTGTGCCTCAAGGACGAGGAGCTGCGCATCATCGGCCGACTGGCCACAAAGTACGACGTCATCGTGCTGGAAGACCTCGCCTACTTCGCAATGGACTTCCGCCAGGACCTGAGCCGCCCGTTCCAGCCGCCATTCCAGCCCTCCGTAGCACGCTACACGGACCACTACATCCTGCTCATCTCCGGCTCGAAGGCGTTCAGCTACGCCGGACAGCGCATCGGCGTGAGCTGCATCTCGGACAAACTCTACCACCGCGCCTACCCGGGCCTGATGCAGCGCTATGGCGGCGCGGGCACGTTCGGCACGGTCTTCATCCACCGCGTGCTCTACGCCCTGTCGTCGGGCACGAGCCACTCGGCCCAGTATGCCCTGGCCGCCATGCTGAAGGCTGCCAGCGACGGGCGCTACAACTTTTTGGACGAGGTGCGCGTCTACGGCGAACGCGCCCGCCGGCTGAAGGAAATCTTCCTGCGCCATGGCTTCCGGCTGGTCTACGACAACGACCTGGGCGAGCCCGTGGCCGACGGCTTCTACTTCACCATCGGCTATCCAGGCATGACGAGCGGCGAGCTGGCCCGCGAACTGATGTACTACGGCGTCAGCGCCATATCGCTGGTGACCACCGGCAGCTCGCAGGAGGGCTTGCGCGCCTGCACGTCGTTCATCCAGGACCACCAGTATGCCTTGCTGGACGAGCGGATGGCCATCTTTGCCGAAAACCATCCCCTCGGATAGTTGCCGACTGCTGTCGGCAGGTTGCGGACAACGTCTTTCGAAGCTAATAAGCGCCTTTTCACTGTGAAATAGAGGTACGAAGTAGTGAAAAGGCGCTTTTTCATACCAATGTATTCATACGAAGCAATAAAAATGTACGTTTTTATACTAATGTATTAGTACAAAACTATAAAAATGCACATTTTTACATCAATGCATTTATACGAAGCTATGAAAATGCGCATTTTTCCGTCGATGTATTAATATTTTAGGATGAAAAAGTAGTTGATTGCCAAAAAATATTCCTATTTTAGTGTCTTAAACCAGACGAATAACCTAAAAACGACCGATATGACACAGAAGATGAAAAGAATTGCCCTGACGAGGCTCTCGCTGGGCGCGCATTACACGTTCCACAACATGTTCCGCAACTTGCTCGAGCTGCTGAAGGGCGTATTTGCCCCGCTGGATGCCGCCATCGAAGGCTATACGGCGGCCTTGCAGACGGAGAGCCGCATCGTCGTGCGCCCGACGGCCCAGGTGGCCACACACCGCCTGAAGGAAGCCGACTACCGCCGCGACCGCCTGGTAGGTACCATCTTCATGAGCGTGCGGGCCCACTTGGCGAACCCCGTCGACCGTCGTCGCGAAGCCGCCCGCCGCTTGCAAACGGCCCTCTCACCCTTCCGTGGGCTGACCAGGCGCGGACTGTATGCTTCGGCCACCGGATATGCCCATCTGGTCGAGCTGCTGCGCTCGGCAGACTGGGCGGCAGACGTGGCCACTTTGGGACTGGAACCCGAAATAGATGCACTGGACGAAGCCAACCATGCCTTCAGCGAAGCATTTCAAATAAAAACAAACGAAATGAAAACGCTCGTCGTGCTGAGCGACCTGCACACCACCGATGTGCGCCTCCACACCGATGCCGTCTACCGCGACATCGCCCGCCTGCTGGACTCGCTCGCCGTGGTCAGCCCCACCGACGAGCTGACGTCCGTCATCACCGAACACAACGGCCTGGCCGACAACATGCGCCAGGTCATCGCCAACCAGGGCAAACAGCGCACCCCCGCTCAGGAGCCCCCCACGGTGGACGATGGAAAAATTTGAGACAAAAAACAGGCCGGAAGTTTTGTATTTAAAGAATTATCTGTAACTTAGGAGCATGTCAACCTACACGGATATATTCAAGATCGAAACCAACCACGTGGTACCTGTCCGCGGGAAGGTGCTTATCTCCGAACCTTTCCTCTGCGACAAGATGTTCGGACGGTCGGTCGTCCTGCTCATCGACCACACGAGCGAGGGCACGATGGGCCTGGTGCTGAACAAGCCTTTCCCCCTGTCGCTGTCCGACATCTTCCACGACATTGCGGGCGGCAGAAACATCCCCATCTACTGGGGCGGACCGCTCGGGGCGGACACCATCTTCTACCTGCACACCATCGAGGGCATCCCCGGCGCTTTCCCCGTGGGGAAGGGGCTGTACGTGAACGGCGACTTCAACGCCGTGCGCGATTACATCAACCGCACACCCTCGGTCGAAGGCACCATCCGTTTCTTCATGGGGTATTCGGGCTGGGAAAGCGGACAGTTGGAACAGGAAATCGAAGAAAATACCTGGATCGTCGGATGCGAGACCACCGCCTCGCTGATGGACGAGAAAGCCTCCGTCGGCCTTTGGCAAAAATCGCTGAGCAAGCTGGGAGGGAAGTACGCCGTCTGGTCACGCTTCCCACAGATTCCCACCCTGAATTAAACCTCGTGCAGGCGCTGCAGTAGTACCACGTCGCGGTAGCGCCCGCCAGCAAACCACCACTCCTTCAACACGCCGCACTCCGCAAAGCCCGCTCCGGCAAACAGCCGCCGGCTGGCCTCGTTGTCCACCGCTACGTGGGCCGTCAGCTGGTGGACGAAAAGGAAGCGGAACAGGTAATCGCACATCAGCGTCAGGGCCTCGCTCGCATAGCCGTTTCCGCGGAACTCCTTCCGCACGGCGATACCTACTTCGCCGCGACGGTGCATCGGGGCAAAGTCGGTCACGTCCACCGTTCCCACCACCACGTCGTCCGTCCGGCGGACAATCATCAGGCGGAGCTGCTTGTCGGCAAACATGTCGCACTGCGAATCCTCGATATACTGCTTCAGCACATAGCGCGAATAGGGCACGGAGAAGTTGGACACGTCCCACGTTTCCGGGTCATTCTCCATGCGGTAGAGCAGGTCGAGGTCTTCCGGCTCCATCGGCCTGAGGCGCACCAGCGTCCCCTCGAAATAGCTCCGACTCATAAGCCGCCCTCCTCCCGCTCGATGTGCAGCTCGCGGCGCAGGCGCTCCTCGCCCGGCAGGCAGAAGAGCGAAGCCGTCAGGGCAATCAGGGCGCAAAGCAGGCCCGTCGTGCTCAACATCCCGTAGTAGGTCAAGAAACCCGCCATCAGCGGCAGGGCCAGCAGCACCAGCCGAATGCCGCTCCAGAAGACATAGAGCTGCAAGGCGCGGGCAATGCCGGCACGGTCGATGCGGCGGTAGAGCACCCATGCAAACAGCTTCAGCGACAACGGCACGCAGGCCGCCGCCAGCAGGATGGACAGCGTCTCGGCATAGTACGTGGTGCGTACGTCGTCGGCATACGCCCCCACCCAACTGTCCGTCGTCTCGCCCACGAGCACGAACACGACCGGCACCATCCAAAACAGGAGATAAGACATCCGCACAAAGCGGACAGCCTTCTTGATTTGTTCTTCCATATATCCTATATATAAATGTATTCACATCATCGCCCGGCGGGCGGAACAGGGCCTCACAGGGTGCCGTTGAACGGCGTGCGGTTCACGATGCTCCGCCCCAGCGTCACTTCGTCGGCATACTCCAGCTCGTCGCCCACGGAAATGCCGCGCGCGATGACCGACAGCTTGACGCCGAACTTCTCCAGCTTGCGGTAGATGTAAAAGTTGGTTGTGTCGCCCTCCATCGTCGTGCTCAGCGCCAGAATCACCTCCTTGACGCCTCCTGCCTGGACGCGCTCTACGAGGCTGTCTATCTGTAAGTCGCTCGGCCCGATGCCGTCCATCGGCGAGATGACCCCACCCAGCACGTGGTACAGGCCTCGGAACTGCTGCGTGGCCTCGACCGCCATCACGTCGCGTATGTTCTCCACCACGCACACCACCGAAGCGTCGCGCTGTGGGTTGGAACAGATGCGGCAGACGTCCGTATCGGAAATGTTGTGGCACACCTTGCAATACTTCACCTCGCGCTTCAGCGTAATGATGGCGTTGCCGAACGCCTCGACCGCCGCCACGTCCTGACGCAGCAGGTGAAGCACCAGGCGCATGGCCGTCTTGCGTCCCACACCCGGCAGCTTGGCAAACTCGCTCACCGCCTTCTCCAGCAAAACCGAAGGATATTGTCCGTTCATATAACCCTAAACTTTCATAATGCGGACGCAAAGATACGCAAATAAGTGCTACCTTTGCAAAGGCAATAAAACTAAATTTTCAGATAGAACCCATGGAGATAACAAGCGCAGAATTCGTCATCAGCAACACCGACGTCCGCAAGTGCCCCGCCGGCAACCTGCCCGAATACGCCTTCATCGGCCGCTCCAACGTCGGCAAGTCGAGCCTGATCAACATGCTGACCGGCCGCAAAGGCCTGGCCATGACCTCGGCCACCCCCGGAAAGACCATGCTGATCAACCACTTCCTCGTCAACAAAAACTGGTACATCGTCGACCTCCCCGGCTACGGCTATGCCAAACGCGGCTTCAAGGGGCAGGAACAGATCAGGAACATCATCGAAAGCTACATCCTGCAACGTCCGCAGATGACCTGCCTCTTCGTCCTCATCGACAGCCGCCTGGAACCGCAGCCCATCGACTTGCAATTCATCGAATGGCTGGGCGAGAACGGCATTCCCTTCTCCATCGTCTTCACCAAAGCCGACAAGCTGAAGAGCGGACGGCTGGGCGCCAACGTCGAAGCCTACCTCAGAAAGCTGAAAGAACAGTGGGAAGAACTCCCGCCCTACTTCGTCACCTCTTCCGAGAACCGACTGGGACGGAAAGAGCTGCTGGACTACATCGAAAGCATCAACAAAGAACTTAAACCCTAAAAGAGAGAACAGAATATGAACAGAAACATCTGGAAATGTATCTTCATCATCGCATTGGCCCTGCCTTCTGGCATCCATGCGCAGTCTCTGAAAGACCTGCTGAACAAGGAAAATATCGAAAAGGTGGTCAATGCTGTCACCAACAACAGCAACATCGACATGACCGGCACCTGGACTTTCACCGGCTCGGCCCTGGAACTCGAATCGGACAACCTGCTGCAACAGGCAGGTGGCACCTTGGCCTCCTCGGCTCTCGAGAAGAAACTGGACGAGCAACTGAACAAGATCGGCATCAAGCCGGGCCAACTGTCGTTCACCTTCAATGCCGACAGCACTTTTACGGCCAATGCCGGCAGCAAACCCGTGAACGGCAGCTACTCTTACGACGCCTCTACACAGAAAGTGAACCTGAAAATCGCCAAAATCGTCGGGCTGAACGCCAAGGTGAACTGCACCTCCGGCAACATGGATCTGCTCTTCGATGCCGACAAGTTGCTGCAACTGCTCACCTACCTCTCCAGCAAAAGCAGCAACTCCACCCTGCAAACCCTCGGCAACCTGGCCGGCACCTACGACGGTATGCTCCTCGGCCTCGGATTGAAAAAAGCGAATAAATAGTTTCCAAAAAGAGTCAACGTAACAATCCGAGTGGTGAATCTGATAAAATTGTACCTTTGTCTGAAACAAATCATCAGCACTCATGGAAAACAACGGTTACCGTTTCCTTCTTCCAGAAGTATTTCATCATCTCAGATGTAAAGGAAAGCAGCAATGAAATAGTAATTTACCAAGAAGAGAAAATGAATTTCCAGGGAAATACTCGAATATAAAAGTGGAGAGTAAGGGATTTTATGATCCGGTAGTCGTTCAGGATTTTCCGATCCCTAGCAAGAAGCTTTTTCAGAACATCCGTCGTTGCAAATGGATTGTGAAGTAGAATGGACACTATGTAAGCCGCATCTGAAAACTGGTTGCAGAAGGTAGCCGCATGACGCATGAGTTTGCGTCTTTGTTAAAAGATATTAATATCCTTCCAGTAAGCTGCAAGCTTTTAGGACTTCTCTTTGGAGTAAACTGTGAATTTCTTGAGCGTCAGTACCGCAATTATCTGATCGGTTACATGAACTGGAATCTGCTCTTCCATGCGGAAGAATGGATTCTGTTCGAAAAGAATATCGGTCCGTATGTGAGTATTGATGAAGTCAAGGCGAACTCTATGCAATTCTGATAAACAAGGAGAAAAGAGGAGGTTCGCGGGAAGCACTATCGCAATCATAAAAGGTATGGATGTCAGGACTGTCACATCCGTCCTGTTAAAGCTTTCCAGGCGCAGACGCTTTCAGGTCTGGGAAATAACCCTTGATATGGCTCTGGACATAGAACAGACGACACGTGTCTGCTTTCCGGCCGCACGCCGTGTGATAGATCGTTTCCATGTGCAGAAGCTGGCTTATGAAGCGGTTCAGGAAATGAGGGTGAAAGCGCGCTGGGAAGCCCTGGATGAGGAGTCCATACAAATGACACATGCCAGGGCATGCGGAAAAACATATCATGCTCTGGTCTTTGAGAACGGTGATTCAAGAAAGCAGCTGCTGGCCAGAAGCATCTATCCTCTCTATAAGAAAGAATCCCTGTGGACTGAATTCCAACGTATACGTGCCGTCATCCTGTTCTGGGAATATCCTGATATAAAGAAAGCATATTATCTTTCCATGAGACTCGGACTGATATATCACCAGTGCAGACATAAGGATACCGCATTAACAAGGCTTGCCAGATGGTATGACGAGGTGGACAAACATCCGCTGACCCCAAATTCAGATATTTCAGACAGAAAAAAGAAACCTATTTAAAACAAAAAGGCCTGATTTACAATAAAATCAGACCCTTTGTCGGGGTAGCGGGATTCGAACCCACGACCCCCTGCTCCCAAAGCAGGTGCGCTAACCGGACTGCGCTACACCCCGAATACCTTTCCCAAGAAAGTTTTTTCTTGATTAGTACACCCTCAGGGATTCGAA
>ENA-OOUL01000093-OOUL01000093.1-human-gut-metagenome-genome-assembly--contig:-NODE-93-length-24718-cov-4.060766_pt1 | contig 24718 bp, 24 predicted proteins | sample MGYA00241544_ERZ501270 | MGnify/ENA primary metagenome ERZ501270 (study PRJEB25962, sample SAMEA2042283) | human gut metagenome | biome: human gut; feature: human-associated habitat; material: faeces...
AAGTGTAAAAGGTGCATTTCTTCGAATGCTTACTGTGATAAGTGGGGGGGGACATTGCCGGGGCGCCGCCGCTTCCGAAACAAAACAAGCCATACCGTCCTTGCAGACGATATGGCTTGTCTATATTTTTATGAATTAAAAGAAAATGTCGTTTTCGTTTAAATATATATGATTCGTGACTGCTTATTGTTTTGTTTTATCCAGAACTTCATATTTGGAATGTTGGCTTTTGAATTCCGGCACAATATTTTTCATCTGTTTTACGATGCTCATGTCGTCATTAGTCAGGCTGCATTGTATTAGCGTGTCAATCTCCTTCCGAACCTCGTCATAATCATATTCACGTACCTTTGCAATCTTGATTTTTGGATGGTATGTAGGCAGAGTTATTTCAGCGTCATTCAATACTTCTTCATAAAGTTTTTCCCCATCCCTTAATCCAGTAAATTTGATTTCCACATGTTTGGCACCGCTCAGTAGAATCATTCGCTTGGCCAGATCTACAATCTTTACAGGTTTCCCCATGTCAAATACGAAGATTTCTCCTCCCTTGCCGATTGTTCCGGCCTCAAGAACTAACATACAGGCCTCTGGGATAAGCATAAAGAATCGAATGATGTCCGGATGTGTCACCGTTACCGGTCCGCCATTTTTTATCTGTTCCTTAAACAATGGGATAACCGAACCATTCGAACCCAGTACATTTCCAAAACGAGTTGTTACGAATTGTGTCTTTCCGGCAATACGTCCATCTTTGATTGCTTTGTCCAGACTCTGCACGTAAATTTCACAAATACGTTTAGAGCATCCCATGACATTAGTCGGGTTTACGGCTTTGTCTGTTGAGATCATAACGAATTTTTTTGTATCATATTTTACGGCTAGGTCTGCAATGATTTGGGTACCTTTCACGTTGTTTTGGATGCTTTCGCTTGGATTGTCTTCCATCATCGGAACGTGTTTGTAGGCAGCTGCATGAAATACATAATCAGGTCGATGGGCTTCAAAAATTTCCTTCATCCGCTCTTCATGACTGATATCTCCTATGATCGTAAATGCCTGAATGGAGGGAAACATTCGTTTCATCATCAGTCGGATATCATGTAAGGGAGTCTCTGCTTGATCCACAAGAATCAGTTCTGCTGGATTGTAAATGGCAATCTGACGGACCATTTCGCTTCCGATGCTCCCGGCAGCCCCTGTTATCATGATTTTCTGTCCTTTAAGTAATTTACCGACTGCTTCCATATCAATTTGTATTTTGTCACGAGGCAACAAGTCTTCGATATCTACTTCTTTCAGTTGGGTATGGCTGAGGCTGCTACCGTCCCATTCCTGAATGCCGGGATCCATGTAGATTTTTATTCCGGCTTCGGTCAAACGATTAACCATGTCCGTATTGTTCCGGATGGCTTCATTCTTCAGTGGTGACACCAGTAAAATTCGTGCGTGCTGCTTTCTCATTTGCCCAACCAGATGCTCATCGTTGTTATATACTCGAACTCCCATCAACATCCGGTGACTCATATCTGACATATCCGAGACAAATCCGGCTAGGGTGTACGTAGAGGGATCCCCATTCCGTATACTTTTTGCCAGACTGATACCTCCACTTTTTACACCATAGATAAAGACCAGTTCAGCCATTTTTATTTGGTAAGCTTCGTCATAAAGATATTTGACGAAAATTCTCATGACCCACATGCCTACCAGTGAGAATAAGGAAGCGCCCAATAGTTCTTTCCAGTTAAAAAGGACAGAACAATTGAAGCTTGTCAATAGAATTTGGGAAATAAAGAGCAGCGCCAGACTTAATAGCGTTGCAAAAATTACCCGTTGCAGGTCTACGAATGACGAATAGCGGATAATCCCTAAATAAGTGTGGAATACTCGAAACCCAATTAAATAACAGACCCAATAAATGAGTAATGTCTCCATTAATGGAACTGTTTCTTGGCTGGTAGGCAATAATCCATGATTTGATATATAAACCAGTAGGAAGGAACACAGCATAATCAGGCTGTCCAGTATTAGCACAAACCAGTAAGGTAATGCCTTTTTCGAGAAATACCAACGTGTAAGTTTGAATAAAGGATTCATATTTGTAAAAGTTTAATGTTGCTATGTGTTTTGTTTGAAGTCTCGTTTGTCGCAAGGACTATTTCTTGTAGGGTCCGTCCTTGGCTTCCAGAATAACTGTTGGTTCTATTACTTTCACCGTGTGCCAGGTGCCAGCTGGTATTTGCATCCCGTACAGTCCTTCAGCCGGAACCAATACCTGTCGCCTTACTTCCTTAAAGACGTGTCCGCCGTTTTCGTCCGTATGTTCCTCATACATTACTTCCTCCAGTTTCCCCATGAGGCAGACCACCGTCTCGGCTGTCTCTTCATGTCGGTGAATGGCTACTTCCGTACCTGGCAAGAGAGCATTCAGCATCCGCTGCGAAGTATCGGAAGCCGAATTACGCAGGTCGTAGTGCTGACGGAGGCGAGGAGATTCCTTGGCCTGGTCTAATAAGGAGTTGATAAATTCTGTATCAAAAAGCATAAGTCAAAGTTGTTGAGATTAACGGACTATCGCTTTCTTGATTGTATCCACGATATACCGAACATCCTCGTCTGTTACCCACGGACCGGCAGGCAGACAGAAACCTTTTTTGAAGATATCTTCTTCTACCCCATTCGTATAAACGGATGAGCCCTCATAAACCGGCTGCTTGTGCATCGGCTTCCACACCGGTCTTGCCTCAATCTTCTTCGACAGCATATAGACACGGAGTGCTTCGATATTATCATTCGGTTGGCAATCGGTCGTTGCCGAATCAACCGCATGGACCACACCGGCAGCACCGCCCACCGCCGTCTTAATGACTTCCTTATAGGCATTCTCCTGTCCAATGATCTTCACATCCGGATCTAAGGTAGCAGCACAAAGCCAGAAATTGGCATCATACTTTTCATCTTCAGGCTGACAATGCAGATGAACACCCGGAACCTCCTTCAGCAATTCCTTATACAGGGTCTGCACATGTTTGTGATGAGCGATATGATCATTCAAGACCGTTATCTGTCCACGACCGATACCGGCACAAATATTACTCATCCGATAATTATACCCGATTGCCGAATGCTGATAATAAGGATAAGCATCACGCGCCTGGGTAGCATACCACATCATGTCGTTGGCTTCCTTGGCATCCCGGCAGATCAAAGCACCACCGCCCGAAGTCGTAATCATCTTGTTTCCGTTAAAGCTCAATACACCGAACTTACCAAACGTACCCAATACCTGACCATTAAACCGGCTACCCATACCCTCGGCAGCATCCTCTACAACCGGAATGCCATATTTATCGGCGATGGCACAAATCTCATCAATCCGATACGGCATACCATACAAGGCCACCGGGACAATCGCCTTCGGATAACGGCCTGTTTTCTCCTTACGATCCAAGATAGCCTCTTCCAAAAGCACCGGGTCCATGTTCCAGGTTTCCTTTTCCGAACCTACAAATACCGGTTTCGCTCCTAAATACGTGATCGGATGCGAAGAAGCACAGAACGTAAAGCTCTGCACAAGCACTTCATCACCGGCTTTCACGCCACAACCAATCAGAGCCAGATGAACAGCCGCTGTACCGGCAGACAAACAAACTACTTTCCGATCCAGCTCACTCCCATCCGTATGATGGTTGACGAAATTCTGCAAATCCTGCTCGAAAGCATTCACATTCGGTCCCATGGGCACCACCCAGTTGGTATCAAATGCTTCCTTTACATATTTCTGTTCCCAACCCTCTTCGCTCATGTGGGCGAGACAGAGGTAAATTGTTTTTCTTTCTTCCATATTTATATTTATTCATTCTTTCTTATAACTCTACAAGGATTTCCAAAAGCGACTACCGAATCCGGTATATCTTTGACAACCACACTGCCTGCACCAATCATACAATTCTTACCAATATGAAGACATTGGATTACGCAAGATCCAACACCAACCCATGTGCCTTCTCCTACAGTTGTACAACCACTGATATTCACTCCGGGAGCTATATGGCAATAGTCTTCTATTACACATTCATGACCAATAGTTGAACCTGTATTTATGATACAATGTTTTCCTATCACGGCATCTGCATTAATAACTGCTCCCGGCATGATGACAGTACCTTCACCAATCTTTGCTGATGGAGAAACTACAGCCGACGGATGGATAGCCATTCCAAATTCGACATCCAACTTTTCAGCAATCTTTTTCCGTATCTGGTTGTTTCCGATGCTGATAATCAAAGGGGATAAATCATGGCGCTGATGAAAAACAGGATATCCTAGCAATTCATTTACTTCCGGATTATCATCAATCAACCCCTCTATCTTGATTTGGTTGGCCTCCAAAATATCCATAATGACTTTGGCATGGCCACTTGCCCCATATAAATACATGCTGAGTTCTTAATCAATTATGTCCATTAAAAAATTCCATGGTAGCCTGTCCTTCTTGGGAGATTCCTTCCCGGATAAAGACCTTCTTAATCGTCAGAAAAACAATTTTCAGATCCAATAAGAAAGAACAGTGATCGACATACCATACATCATATTCGAATTTCTTTGTCCAGGATATAGCATTCCGCCCGTTGATCTGTGCCCATCCTGTAATTCCCGGACGGACTTCATGACGCCTTGCCTGTTCCGGACTATATAAAGGTAAATACTGAGGCAATAACGGACGCGGACCAATCAATGCCATATCCCCTTTCAACACATTGATCAACTGAGGCAGTTCATCGATTGAAGTAGAACGGACAAACCGTCCTACCTTCGTCAGTCGATCAGCATCCGGCAATAAATTCCCTTCTGTATCCCGTTCATCCGTCATCGTCTTGTATTTGATTACCTTGAAAATCTTTCCATTCTTTCCAGGTCGGTCCTGAGTAAAGAAAGCCCCTGCCCCTTTATTGGCAAAGTGCAGCCATACCGTAATGATCAGCAGAATGGGCCAGATTACCAGCAGCACACATAAGACCAAAATAAAGTCAATCAGTCGTTTGAAGAAATGTTTGTACATAATAATTAAGACATTAAAATCTTTTGATAAAAATCATCCCATAATTTTGTTAACCGTTCTTTTGAGAAAGATTTTAATACACGTTCTCTTCCATTATATCCCAATTCCAAACGCAAATTTGAGTCCTGTAATAGTTTTTCCATACATCGGTATAAACTATCCACATCTGCTACATGGCAACGCAATCCCGTTTTATTATCAATCATAGCATCCATTACACCATACGCATCCGAACAAATTACAGGTATCCCCAGACATGAAGCTTCTATGACACTCAATCCAAACCCCTCTCTATAAGTAGGTAAAACAAAGACATCCGCAACTTGCAGCATTTCATAAGGTCTATCTGTTCGGCCATAATATAAAAAATTTTTCTGATTCTTAATATTGACATATTGGGCAAAAGTAGATTGAAATTGACCTTCGTCATTGCCAAATAATATCAGAAAAGTATTCTTATAATTTTTACAAATCCGATCATAAGCTGTCAACAATTCTCTTATACCTTTATCTCTATTTAAACGTCCCATAAATACAAAGACAATCTTCTCCTCTGGGATTTGTAGTTCCTTCTGGACTCTACTTTTCACATCCTTATTTGGAATGAAATTATTGGTATTAACACCACAAATAGATCCATCCCCCAAAACTATAGAATTTTCTTCCGACACTATACGGTTTCTAATTAAAAATTGACGTTGTCCTTCACCATCAACAAGGATATGATTATCTAATTTTACAATTATCCTATCCATCCATTTTAACAAATAACGCATAAAGCCGGCCTTTGTTGCCCAGACTTGACCTGTAAAAATATGTATTCTATGAGGTATTTTAGCCCAATAGGCAGCTAATGATGTGATAAGACCAGCTTTAGGTGTCACAGAATGAACTGCGTCAAATTTTTCTTCTTTAAAATATTGATGCAAATCCAATACAGCTTTTATATCTGATTTTATATCAATATTTCTCTCAATATGTATACATTTAAAATCTTTTATATCCAAAGAATTTATCACTTCTTTAACTTCTTGATTTGCTACTAAATAAACATCATATTTAGCAGATAGAGTTTTAATATGATCCTTCAAAAAAGAAAGAGCAGAATAAGGTGAAGCAACAACAAAACAAATTTTCCTTACTTTCATTTCATCAACTATTTTTTATGGAATATTTTATAGAGTCCTTGAGGCATAAGCCATACGATTAGAGGCCTTAAGCAATATATATATGAATAGATCGGTAATTTTAGCTTTTTACAAGCCAAGTATTTGACATAGGACTCGTTAAGACGAGATTTAAAGGTCCTCCTATGAATAGCATTTCTATCATCTCGCATCATATATAAAGGCTCTGACAGTCTATAACCTTTAAAACCTTTCTGGTACATTTTAATCCATAAATGGTAATCTTCAACCCTTAATAATTTTGTTGAAACACTATATCCATCAACTGATTTAAACGCCTCACTCCGAACCATACAAGGAGCATGACAAAATGGAGTTCCTTTTGCGAAATCGTTTAAAGAAGGTTCAGGACGGTTAATCTTACCCTCTCGGAAAATACCATTTTCGTCAAAATATTTCATCGGAGTACTGACTATGGCATATTCAGGATGTGTTTCCAAAAACATATATTCCTTTTCAAATCGTGTTGGTAAAGAAATGTCATCTCCATCCATTCGAGCGATATATTTGCCTTTTGCCACAGAAAGACATCTGTTTAAGGTATAATTCAAACCTTTATTTGTTTCATTTTTCAATAAAACTATATTCTTATGTGTTTGGGCATTTTCTTCAGCTACCTGATAGGTATTATCAGAAGAACCATCCTCACATAGGATTATCTCAAAATCCTGAAAAGTTTGGGCATATAGGGAATCCAATGCCTCTTGCAATGTAGAGGCACAATTGTAAATTCCCATAATAACGGATATCTTTGGAGTCATATTCTTAAGAATAATATATAAATGCCATGAATAATGTGAAAGAAAGGTGAGCCAAGGCAATTCTGGATAGATATTCATTCTGCCAATCACTAATCTTTTCATTAATAAATGGATAAATTAAAACAATCGGTAGCATAAACCAAGATAAATAAGCTATTCGATTGGTAAATGAAGCGTACATGCACAACATCCAGATGCCATTTGTTAATAAATAAAGGTTTAGCAAAAAATTGTAGCAATCAGATATTATTCTCTTCTTAAAAATCACCCACCATCCTACAGCTACAGGTGTTGCACTATATAAAACAAAATCATATCGGAAACCGGATTTCCCACCCCAATCTTTTGTTGATGTCAAATAAGCTGCACCTCGTTCATCTGCCATTCCGGCAAACAGCTCTTGAAAGAAACCAATGTGTAACAGAGCTATTAATAAGCATCCCACCCAAAAAAGCAGATATGCTTTAGGATTTTTATAAACAGAAACCACTACGTATGCAGCAATACATAGTATCATAGAATGATGGAAGCCCCAAGATATTAAAAGTAACAGTACCGAAAGCCATTTTTTTTCTCGATATGCTAAAGCCATCAAGAAAATAGAAGCAGCTGCGCCTGCTTTTACACCATTCGTCGCATAAGAAAAAGTAGAGAGAGCCCCTAAATAGACTAAAAACGCAAGAAATGTATTTTTAGGGAATAGCTTCCTACAGCAAATATATATTCCTGAAAAATAAATAGCAGCTATAACGATAAAAAAAGTGGTATAGCCCATATTATAAGCTGCTAAATATGAAAACAAGTTATCAAATATCTTATTCTCCGCATTAGGATTAAAATTAAATGGAGTGCCTTTAAGATGATTATAGAAGCCAATATAATTCATCATATCGACAAAAACATAGCTTGCCGGACGAAATCCAATAAATACGATTAATAGTATAAGTAAACAAATTTCTCCAGTATGATTGTCATTCCTATACAGAAAATAGCCTTTTCCTGTACATTGAAATAATGTCAAAAGAGAAATTATTATAAGGTATATTGTAGGATAAATAACTGCATTTATCATCTGAGTTCATTTTATTTTTTATAGAAATCTATAGTCAACAAACTACCTCATTGCAAACTTAAAATGCTTAAATAGCTTATCCCAATAGAAAGCTATTTCTTTTATTTGATATTTTTTTACAGATTCTTTTGCATAAATTCCCATGTTCTTTCGAAGATCAGCCCGTTCTATAATCTGATTAATTTCAACTGCTAACTGATTTATATTTTCTGGTTCTACCAAGTATCCGTTCTTCCCATTTTCTATAATATCCCGTGGCCCACACGGACAATCGAAGGAGATGCAAGGTAAACCACATGTCATCGCTTCAATTAGAACCATCCCAAAACCTTCTGAACGGGAAGGTAAAATTAAAAAAGAAGATTCCAAGTATTTTTCCTGAATCTGGGAGGTCGGTCCACAAAATACAATCTGTTTTGTTAGTCCTTTTTGATCGATTAATTTTTGCAGCTGCGAAGTATCCCCTTTCCCATAAATGGATACCGTCCAATCCGGATGCTTTGTAGCTACCTGTTCCCAAGCATTAATCAGTAAATCATAACCTTTGTTATAGGAAATACTACCCACACAAATCGCCTTTTTCTGGTTTAGCGGAGAAACCTGTTGTGGAACAAAGGATAACGGATTGGGAATAACCTCAAGGTTGGAGCTGGACCATTCCGACAGGTTGTAGTGTGTCAGCACCACGACTTTATCATACAGATAGCCCCCCAAAGCCATTAACTTCTGAGTCAGTTTTCCTCCAGTCAATCGCATAGAGGCGTGGCGTTCATAAATAATAGCAGCCCTTCCTTTTTTAATCCATAAAGGAACATATAGACCTTTCAATCCGTCATCACAGACGGAAATAATATCCGGCCGGACCTCACGTACAATCCGGTTCATTCCCTGTATATACGAGCTGAAATAAGCAAGCCCTTTTCCTGTAGTCTTCACCTCATGAAAAATAATCTGGGAACTGAAGGTATAGAATGGGCTATCCGCCTTATCATTCAAGGAAATGATGTGTACCTCATATCCCAAATAGTCGGCAAAATAGGAAGCCTTGATGGACAATACCCGTTCCAGTCCGCCGATTCCGGATATACCGTTTGTAATATAAAGTAGTTTTATCATTTTAATCTATTTTTTTTGAGCAGATGAATTCACATAACCTTTTAGGAGTGAATAAAACCAATAACACGAATAATTTCTTTTTTAAAATCGATTTTTTAATCCATGTTTGTGAGAACCAGTGAATCGTATAAGTTCGCTCAGTTCGATTTAACTTGCCCTGAATATAATCGTAGGGAGAGAAATAGTCCGTAGGATAAACGACAATTCCATCTGCCAATATCTGTTCTTCCCCATTTAAAATCAAGTGATAGTTATCAACCAGCAGTTTTGTCAATTCTTCTACATTTGTGGTCTGGTCCAATATCCCATCTTCTTTGATAAAGGAACGTTGATCATAAGATTCCAAAAACTTCAGCAATATCTCATGACCAGCTTCAAACCCCACCAGATTAGTGGCAATCCATTTGGAACCTTCAAAACCTAAAAAGCCTCTTGTATTTAAAAGCGGATCCAGAGCCCTTACGACCTCTACATCGGTGTCCATATAAATTCCTCCTTCGGTATACAGGGCATAGATCCGGGCCACATCGCTCACAAAAGCCCATTTCTTCTGCTGATAGGCTTCTTCTACATACCGGTTTCGGTGGATATCGAAATTCTGTTCATTCCATTCCTTGATTTCATAATCCGGACAGAACTTCTTCCAGGTGTCGATATATTTCTGTACATCCTTCGGTAAAGGATTCTCTCCAAACCAGCAGTAATGTATCTTTTTGGGTATCATATCAATTTATATATTTTTTCTACTTCATTTTCGTTCCCATAATCATGTGCCTTCAAGAACTGTATCAGCCGGGACTGTAACTCAGCATCCTGAATCACCCGAACAATTCCTTCCGCACAGGCTGCATTCTCCAAAGGCACGATAACCCCATCCTTCTCGTTCTGAATCTGACTGGCAGCCGTCGGATAATCCGCTACTACTACCGGTTTGCATAACATCTGAGCTTCCCGCACGGTAACAGAATTTCCTTCATATCGGGAAGGCTGTATATAGAGATCACAGGCTTGTATATAGGGATAGGGATTTGCTTTTTTCCCTATAATCACCACATAGTTTTCCATCCCTGCTTCCCGGATCCGCTGACGAATCAACGATTCATCACCTCCATAACCAATCAGATACCAACGGGCATCTATCCCATGTTCCCGGATGCGACGCAATATATCCGGAACATTATCAAAGTTTTTCTGATATGTAAAACGACCTATTGAAAGCAATTTGACGGCCTCATCTCCAAACACAGATAAATCCACCTGCTCTTCAGCGCGATTACGGACAAAGGCAGGAGACAGGATATTGGCAATCTCTACCAGCTTCCCTTGTAAGGATGGAAATACGGAAAGGAAGGTACGGGATACATCCGGTGAAATGGAAGCAATATAATCATATCCGTTCCAGACAGGCAATTCGAGGGCGGCATTCACATCAATTCGAGAATAATCGGTATGAATCCAGGCAATTTTCTTTCGTGCCTGCACCTTCTCCAAAACGATATTATGCGGCGTCAGAAAACTAATCGCCAGATTATACATTCCCAAGTGATGCAACGAAGGCAGACAGGGTGTCACCGCATTGGCCACATACTGAAAAACAGCCGAACCATCTTTCGGTTTTACTCTCCGGGCATAAGCAGCAAAGCGGACCTTTGCCCACAGCCTAGCCAAGACCACATCTACATATCCCCGTTTCAGGACAGAAATCATCGGCTGTTCAATCTGAGCATATTTCGATATTTCCGGAAGGAGATTTACCTCTTTCGGAATCAGTTTCATCAATTCCCCCTGATGACTGTACACAAACAGATCCACCTCATACCGACTGTAATCGATGGCATTCAACAAGCCAATCAGACTGATTTCAGCCCCTCCGATTTCCAAGTAATGAATGGCTATAAAGATACATTTTTTCTTCATCTTTCCGTAATCAATGTAATATAATCTTTTGAGGTTTGAATAATCTTATTCAACAAACCTTGTACATGCGAGTAATCTATATTCTTTTTCCCCAGGTCACTAACAGAAACAACCAACCGATTACCTAAATCCAAATCCGCCAACAAATCTGTCATTCTTTCATTAAGAGACTCTGCCCGTTTTACAACATAAAATTCTTTTTGAAATAATAGGGCAAAAGCTGTCGCATGAAATGAATTTGAAATCACATACCGTGCATGATAAATTAAATTCAGGAACTCTATCGGACCTGTTTTCAGAGACTGGTCTGCCAGTTTGCCAAACTGAGTCATACCAATTGGAACAACCTTCAGGTTTTCAGAACGTGCCAGAAAACGGGAAATATCATATATAGACTTGCTTTGATCAAAATCATATACCAATACATAAGGCTCTGTATAAATGGGATGATGTACATCTATAAAACTTTCCCATTGTTTTAGTGACAAAAGAAAAACCGGATCACAGACTACATGCACATCCGTAATACCCAATTTATTCAGTATTTTAGCGGCAGAACGTTCCCTAACTCCTATATAATCCAATTTCATCACCTCAGAACGTACAAAATCTTCAAAGCCGGGAGCAATTTGTGAAGTAGCCATACTTGCCGCATAGGAAGCCTTTATTTTAGATTCTGGTACAAAGTCCAGATAAAAAGCAGGATCTTTACCATTTCTAAACAATGTATTCCAAATCTGATCACTCCCAGCGATGTATAAATCAGCATCCGGCAAATTATGTTTTAATTCGTCATTATTTGCATAGCGTGTCGAGGTTATTTTCAAATAATCATGTGTAAATGTATCAAACAGTTTTTTTCTTTTCAATGAACGTAAGTGAGGTATCAGTTTGGCCAGTAGATACAATTGTTTGATAAGAGGTTTATCATAAACAGGATTGGCAACTTTTAATTTATAATGATTGCTTAGATAATCCGGTTTATAATCGATTATTTCTACCTCGTGTCCCAATTGCTTCAGATATGACATCAAAGCATAAGCCTGCAAGGCAGCTCCATAATTATAAACATCGTGACAGGTTATCGTTTTAATCTTCATCTAAAATGTGTTCTAATTTCAATGATTCTGTTTTATGGGTAGTATTCTCTTCTTTTTGAAGATTCCTTATTAAAGATTCCTTTAATTTTTGATTTTCAGATAAATACTGAATGCCATTTGCCAAAGCTTCTCCATTCATATCGACAATCAGTCCGTTGACGTTGTTTTGTAAAATATTATAAATTACTGAATAGTTTGTACTTATGATAGGCTTTCCCAGAATCTTTGCTTCAGCAACTGTCATTCCGAAACCTTCATACCTGGATGTTTGTATATACATATCACATGCTTTCATATAAGGATAAGGGTTATCCTGCAATCCCAAAAGAATAACATGATGTCCCAGCTCTTTTTTCTGAATTTCAGATTCTATAAAAGTTCGCTCGCTTCCTTCTCCAATAATGTACCATTTAAAATGAATATTTCTATTCTTAAGGATTGAAGCTGCATCCAAAAGCAAATCATATCCTTTGGGTTTAACCAACCGCCCAACTGTTAAAAAAGCAGGTACAGAAGGTTCAAATGTTTTTGTGGGTGTTTTTTCAGCTAATTCTCTGACAATGTCAGGATTAATAATATCATAAATGGTTCGCATTTTAAATCTTAAATCCTGCCATTTTAGCGACAACTTTTCTCTCAATATATCGGAAACAGGAATCAAATAGTCATAATTTCTATACTTTTGATAATTGAAATCTGGATTATAACCTACAGAGAAAATATCAGCATTTATCCAAGCTATTTTTTTCTTTGCAATAATATGATCCTTTAATAGATAGGTAGGTAATCCTTGTTGATAAGCTATTGCAACGTCAAATATATTTGATTGTTTTCGATATACAGAATGCATGCAATCCCACAAAACTTCTGCTTGATGCCGTTTAATTCTGAAATACTTATTAAATCTACATACAAGTGAATATTTGATTTTGTATAAATAATAAGTCAAGTTTTCCCCTGTTGAATCACGTTTATATAGGTCAAACCGAACTAAATGAATATTGGAAGGTAATAGCTTTTCGAATACTCCACCTCTATACATAATCCACAAATAGATATCGTATTTTGAAGTATCTAATAAGGGTAAAAGAGAAACTAAACTTTTTTCGGCTCCTCCACAATTGAGAGATTCTATAATAAACAGTATTTTTTTCATTTTTTAAATATTGATTTTATCCTTACTAAAACCAGATTTTGTTGTTTTCTCGTAAAGATTATCGTAAAAGTGTATCCAATGAACAAGATAGTATTTATTGAATAAAGAAATACTAATCTAAATATACCCTCTTGTAAAATATGATACAATATATTAATGCTTAAAAATGAAACAAAGAATAATGGAACTAATTTTAAGAAACCATATTTAACTAAAATTAGTAGATTTATATCCGTAATATTACGTTTTAAAATATATAAGATGGCTATTTGATTTATAATGGTTAATATAAATATCACCCAATAGGCCGTCTCAATATTACCTCCGCAATAAAAAATCAAATATACAGGAAGTAATGCCCCCCAATTGAATGTTCCACATACAAAACTCAAAACTTTTATTCTACCAGTTGCATGAATAGGTACGATTATTAACAAATTGATTAATACAAACAAATTTGTTAATAATATTATACGAGCAATTTCTATACATTTATATGGTATATTAACTAACCATAATTTGAAAATATATGAAATTTCAAATAACATGGGTATGGTTAATATCCCAAATAATATGATACACAGTTGTAGAGCAATAATCATTAAGTCATTCATCTCTACAATTTCATTTTGAGAATATTTTTTTACTATTTGTGGTCGAAACGCTATAATAATATTATTGATTAAACTTAAGAGAACTCCTTGTACAGTACTTGCAATCGCAGAAGCAGCATTCAATGCTGGACCAAAAAAAATATTAATAATAAAAGACAGTCCTTGTTGTCTTACCGTAAATCCCATATTCCCATACAAATCCCAACCTGAAAAGGATAACATCGGATAAATAATATTTTTGCTGAAAATAAATTTGAAATGAGATTCCTGATATCTTTTAAAACAGTATCCTCTGTATATCAAGGCTATGAGTATGCTTACTAAAAACACAAGAATACCATACACGATTAATTTATCACTTCCTATAATTGGGAGCAAAAAAACAATAAGCAACTTTAACGAGACATTCAGCAATTCCACATAAGCGTAAATATCCATCTTTTCATGAGCTATTATTGTTGCATTATAAGGGACTTGAGTTATGCTCACCATAGTAGATAAAATGGATAGCTGATAAACCACATGAGCCGCAAACATTCGTTCTTCCGGAATGACCAACTTATGTATCAGGAACCAAAGCCCGACTGTTTCAGCTAAGAGCAAAACGACAAATGCAATCCCAAAATGAACCAATAGGGCTGAAGAAAAGGTATCCCGTAACCGTTGTTCATCTCCACGTCCCATTTCAAAAGTCAAAAAACGGGAGGTAGCTCCACTCATGGATGCGTTCAGGAAACTGAACATGGCCACTACTCCACCCACTACGCCATAGATACCGTAATCTTCCACTCCCAAGGTATTCAATACCACCCGGGAAGTATAAAGGGATACTACCATGGAGAGCAGCATCCGGATGTAGAGCATAATGGTATTTTTTGCAATGCGTTTATTGCTGCTTATTGCTTCTTCAGCCATAATTTAATTTGTAAGAAAATTAAATTTGTTCCACTAGAATAGATTGCATTCAGAGTTTCCTGCTAATGTGAACAAGCCTTACGCCTTCTTCTCCACCATAAACTTATTGATATGGCAACGCAGGTTGTCCGTGGACGTGCCTGTCTTGATCTGCCTGATGAAGGGATGCAGGCTCTCGATGAACTCGGCCGTCACGATGTTCTCCCGGGTGATGAAGACGTTGTCCAGCCGACGCCAGGCCAGCAGGGCGACGTCGTGGGCCGAGTCGCACAGCTCGATCTGAGCGATGAACTCGTGCAGGGAGGCGACGTTGGGGATGTAACGGAAGAGCTTCAACTCTTCTTTCGTCAGCTTGGACACCTCTTCGGCTTCCTCCGGAGTGACGGTGGGGAGGGTGCTGATGTGGTTGCCGTAGATGTGCTGGGTGACGTGCGGAGCGGTGGCGGCAAAAATGACGCTGCCGCCGTAGACGTTGAAGGTGTTGTGGACGGTCTTGCCGTCTTCACTCTCGTTCTGGAAGGTTTCTATTGTATGCATAGGGCGCTGTGTCTGGTTGTTTTTCAATCGTTATTCCACCGGCATTCAACCGTTTTTCAATGCCCGTCAGAATGCTTGGATGGAAAGATATTTTACTGTAACTTTACATCAAATTAATCATCAACCGTTAACCTTTAATCGTTTGTTCGTATGATTGACACTGTCTTTTCTTTTTTCAAGGCTCCCATCCACAACAAGGTGCCTGCGGGAGTCTGTAGCGTGCGCAGCCTGCATGCTTATATCACGGGCGATGCCCACTTGCGAAAACTGACGGCCGAGGTTCGCTCCGTGGCCGGCGACCGGACGGAATACCGGCGACGGAAGGTGGCGTTGCTGCCTTACGTGACCCCGGCGGGCGTCTTCTCGTATTGTAAAGAATCGTGTGTGCTCGTTCCTTCGGGGCTGTTCGTGGTGGACATCGACCACCTGGCTTCGTCTGCCGAGGCTGCCGCGTGGCGCGACCGGCTGGCGGATGACCCGCTGCTGCGGCCCGATCTGGCGTTCGTCAGTCCCAGTGGTACCGGGGTAAAGCTCTTTCTGTCGTATCGGCTGGCTTCGGACGATGTCCTCGCCGAAGCGTTCGGACGGGCCATGCGTGCTGCCTGGGACTACCTGGAGCTGACGTATGGGCTCCAGCCGGACCAGGCGAACAAGGATCTGTGCCGGGCGTGCCTGCTGGCCCATGACGCGGATGCCCGGATCCGCCAGCCGGAAGGGCAGCAAGGATAGCCCCTAATTATTAATTATTAATTCTCAATTTTCAATTTTCAATTCTCAATTAACCATGGATTCCATCGAATCATTGCAGCGGCTGGTAGACGCTGTGGAAAAAGCGGGAGCGAACATCGCACCCACCTACCAGGAGTATATGCCGCTGGCTTTTGCCGTGGCCAACAGTTGCGGCGAGGAGGGCCGGAGCTATTTTCACCGGCTGTGTCGGCTGTCCGACAAGTACCGGCCGACGGAGGCGGACCGCCTCTACGACCGGGCGCTGAAGGACGGGCGACGGCAGAACTCGCTGGGAACAGTTTGGCACCTGGCCGAGCTGGCCGGCGTGAAGCCGGACCCGAAACTTGCAAACTTGCAAGCTTCCGAGGCGCCTCGCACACACCCACGTGCGTGCGCAGAAGACGGCGGGGCGGAGATGGTGACGACGGACAGTCTGCCCTGCTTCCCCGACTATGAGTGGCCGGGCTTCCTCCGGCAGATGGTGGACTGTGGCGACACGACCGCCCAGCGCGACGTCCTGCTGCTGGGAGGGCTCACCGTGATCGGGGCGACCGTCAACAAGCTGCTCTGCATTCCCTACGGACGGAAACTGAAATATCCGTGCCTGCAGACCTTTGTCATTGCGCCGCCGGCTTCGGGAAAAGGCGTGGTGGCCTGGACCAGAAGGCTGGCCGAACCCGTGCACGACACCTGCCTGGCCGCCTACCGACAGGCGATGGAGGCCTACCGGCGCGAACATGCGCAATGGGAATGCCTGGGCAAGGAGAAGGGCAAGACGGACGAACCGCAGAAACCGGCCCTGAAGCTGTTCATCATTCCGGGCAACAACTCGGGAACGGGTGTCGTCGAAAACCTGATTGATGCCGACGGGGTGGGGCTGATCTGCGAGGCGGAGGCCGACACGGTCAGCTCGTCTATCGGTGCCGACTACGGACACTGGAGCGACACGCTGCGCAACTGTTTCGACCACGAACGGCTGGCCTTCAACCGGCGTACCAATCACGAGTACCGCGAGTGCCGGATGTCGCTGCTCAGCGTGCTGCTCAGCGGGACACCCGCCCAGGTGCAGCCGCTCATTCCCTCGGCGGAGAACGGACTGTTCTCCCGACAGGTGTTCTACAACATGCCGCCCATCTGCGAATGGGTAGATCAGTTCGACACCGACGACACCGACTACGACCGGCGTTTTGCCGACTGGGGCCGGCAGTGGGAACGGGTGCTCCGGGCGGTGCGCGGCGCGGTGGGCAGCATCTGTTTCGAGCTGGACGAGGCGCAGCGCCGGCGCTTCAACGAGCGGCTGGCACGGCTCTTCAGCCAGGCGGGCATGGCCCACGGCGACACGATGAAAAGCTCCGTGGCGCGTATTGCCATCAACCTTTGTCGCCTGATGAGCCTCGTGGCGCTGCTGCGGGCCCTCGACCCGCTGCTCTCCGCGGGGGAGGAGGCGGAAGATCTGTCCGCCCTGGGGGCCGGCGACCTGACGCGGCGCCTGCTGGGTTGTCCGGGTCTGAGGCCCTGCGACGACGTGCCCCGCGAGAACGTGGCCGATGGGGTGGTGTCCCGGCTGCTGCTGACTGTCGGCGCGGCCGACTTCGAGGCCGTGCTGGCACTGGCCGATCCGTTGTATCGTCATGCGTGTCATGTCTTGTCGTTTTTGCCTGCGGCCGATGTGCGTCCGGCTCCGTCGGCAGGGCCCGAAATCCTGTTCGACTACCTGCCCCGGCAGTTTACCCGTCAGGAAGCGCTCGAGGAAGCCGTGCGGCGGGAGATTTCTCCCAATACGCTGGATTCGCTGCTGAAGCGGTTCACCGACCGCGGACTGTTGCAGAAGACGGGGCGTGGGGCGTATGCTTTCTGCTCGCACGTGCGTACCCGTGGGCGTGGGTGAAGGGGCCCGCAAGTTCGCAAGTTTGCAAGTTTATTTTCTCCAGTCAGAAAAAAGTTTTTTTCCAGTCAGGGAAAAAACGGTGCATAAACCTGCTACCCTCATTCTTAATTCTCAATTTTCAATTCTCAATTATCATCGTGTTTCGAATCATCTCCCTCTCCAAAAGCCGCCTGGCGGGACTGTATTTCCCCGAATCGTCGCAGGCGGTAGCCACCAACCGGCTGATGCGCTGGGTGCATGGCTGCAGGCCCTTGATGGCCGAGCTGGAAGCGGCCGGTTACAGCCGGTCACAGAAGTGGCTGACCGTGCGCCAGGTGGCGCTCATCGTGGCCCATCTGGGCGAACCGTAAACCGGCGGAACCCATCGGAACCCATAAGGACCGTTCCGGCGGAACATATCTTTGCAGGGTAAATCAACCAATCAACGTTAACCCTTAATCATTCATTTAGTATGGCAATCAAAGTCAAAGCCCGCCAGACCAAACTGGCGGTGGGCCCTTCGAAGGGGCAGTATCGGTTCGTCATGTCGGCCGAAATCTACAGTACGCTCAAGGAAGACAAGGTGGTGAGCGAAGCAGCTATCCGCTCGGGTATCTCACGGGGCAGCATCAACGCAGCCTGGGGAGCCATCGGCGACGTGATCCGCGCCTGGGCTACGGAAGGCCATTCGGTCGCGGTGCCGGGGCTGGGTACCATGCGTTTCGGGGTGCAGGCCACGGCGGTGGAAAACGTCGAAGACGTCAGCACCAGCCTGATCAAGACCCGAAAGGTGATCTTCACGCCCAACACCGACATCAAGGACGAGCTGAAAAATACGTCCATCAACATCACCTGCTACGACAAGGACGGAAACGTCATCAAGCAAGTCACTTCTACCGATCCCGGCGAAGTGGAAGAAGGTGAAGAGACCACCGATCCTGACGGAACCGGCGGAGGTGAAGAGGAAGGCGGCAGCCCGCTGTAAGAATTGATAATTTGTAAAAACTAAAATTAAAATCTTTTGCTTATGGAAACAACCAACAAGAAAATCACCTGGCAATCCATCGTACATGCCATCATCCAGGCAGCCATTGCGGCCCTGACAGCCCTGGGCATCAGCAGCTGCAGCAACCTTTAAAACGCGGAGGACGATGATCGTAGAACATTATCCGATGACAGTAGGCGGGGAGGACGTGCGCAATGAGTACGGCCTCCTGGCTCGTATCGAGGACGGACCACTGATGGCTTCGGCCGAGTCGGTCCGCTACTTGATTCTGCACTGTTCGGCTACCCGGGCCGACCGGGACTACACCGCCGAACAGCTGGTGAAAGACCATCGCCGGCGTGGCTTCCGTACCGGGGGCTATCACTTCTACGTGCGGCGCGACGGGACGCTGACCCAGTTTCGTGGCCTGCTTGAGGTGGGGGCTCACTGCCGTCCCTACAACCGCTGCTCCATCGGCATCTGCTACGAAGGCGGGCTGGACGGGGAAGGCCGGCCGGCGGACACGCGTACGCCGCAGCAGACGGAGCAGCTGAGGGCACTCTTCGGCAAACTGAAGCGTCTCTTTCCGCAGGCCCGTATCTGCGGGCACCGCGACCTGCCGGGGGCGCTGCCCAAGGCTTGTCCGTGCCTGGACGCGGCGGCCGTATTTGGCGTGTGAACGAACTTCTCTCACTTTTTTAACTTTTCCAATGGACCGGGGCCTGCAGGGCCTGGCGGAAAGCGCTGAGGCGGTGGGTGTCGTTGCCGGTCAGGTCGGCCAGACCTGACTTCAACAGCGCCTCCGCCTTTTTTTGTGCCTCGGGGCCGTAGGCGCCTGTCAGCGAAGGCAGGTTGACCTGCAGGGCGATGCCGCTGTCTTTCAGGGCTCGGCAATCGGCCAGGCTCAGGTAGCGGTAGCGTTCGGGGTGGGCCAACAGGGGGACGTAGCCGCGTGAGCGGATGCGCTCGAGCAGGGCGTGGAACCCCATGGGCGGATTGAAGCAGGACGTCTCGACCAGCAGGTAGGTGCGTTCCTCGATCAGGGGAAGCACGTCGTCAGCCTCCAGCCGGGCGGCGAACAGATTGTCCAGCATGTATTCGGCCGCCAGGGCCAGCCGGACCGGACCCGTATAGGCGTCCTGTAGCCGGGCGAACCGTTCCCGGAGCCGTTCGGTGGTGTTGGGCATGTCCTCCATGACGTGGGGCGTGAGCCACACTTTCCGGATGCCGGCCGACTCCATGTCGGCCAGGATCTGCAGCGACTCGTCCAGGCTGCGCACGCCGTCGTCGACGCCGGGCAGCAGGTGGGAGTGGCAGTCGGTGAGACCCCGGAGCAGACCGCTCGTGGCCAGGGTGCGTTTAGACCGTTTCCAGAATCTCCAGTTCATTCCTTATGCTTTGTTTCTCAATCTTCCTTTTCGCTGTAGCTCCCGTAGCCGTAGTGGTAGCCGTAACGGTAGCCGTAGCGGCCTCCGTGGGCGGCTTCGGTGCCGTTGAGCAGCAGGGCCATGTTCTGGAACTTGCGTTCGTCGTAGTAGCCGTCGATGACGGGCAGCATGTCGCGCTCCAGCAGGCCGGCACGCACGATGAACAGGGTGAGGTCGGCCCAGCGGGCAATGATGCTGGCATCGGCCACCACCTCGACGGGCGGACAGTCGATGAAGATATAGTCGTAGTGGCTGCGCAGGGTGGCGATGAGCTGCTCCATGCGCGGGCTGAAGAGGAGTTCAGACGGGTTGGGGGGCAGGGTGCCTACGGGGATGACGTCCGGCGTGCCTTCGGACGTGCCGGGTACGAGGACCGAACGCCAGTCGGCCACCTGGCCGTTCAGGTAGTTGGAGATACCGGTGTGGGGCGACTGCACGTAGCGGCTGAGCGAGGCGCGGCGCAGGTCGAGGTCGAGCACCAGGACGCGCTGCTGCTTCAGGGCGAAGCTGGCGGCCAGGTTCATGCTGATGAAGGTCTTGCCGCTGCCGCTGTTGATGGAGGTGACCATCACGACACGGCTGTCCGTATGGGCACCCATCATGAACTCGAGGTTGGTGCGCACCACGCGGAAGGCTTCGTTGATGGTGTTGCGGCTGCGGCTGCGGACCACGAGGGTGGCGGGAGCGTCGGCGGCTTTCTTTTGGGAAGTCTTCTTGCCCGACTGGGGTATCTCGCCGACAAAGGGCAGGTGGAGGTGTTCTACATCCTTGCGGCCGCGCACACGGGTGTTCATCGTCTCGCACAGGTAGATACCGACAGCCGGCAGCAGCAGGCCGATGGCGAAGGCTACGAGCAGGACATTGCCCTTGCGGGGCGCCGTGGGGAAGGCGGAGCCGCGGGGAGCGGTGATGACGCGGGTGTTATAGGCGGTGAAGGCCTGCGACAGCTCGTTCTCCTCACGCTTCTGGAGCAGGTAGAGGTAGAGCTCCTCCTTGACCTTCTGCTGACGTTCGACGGACAGCAGATACTTGGCCTGCGTGGGGTTGCTGGCCAGCTGGCTGACGGTGGCAGCTTCCTGCGTGCGCAGGTTGGCAATTTGGGTGTTGAGGGCCTTGATCTGGTTGTCTACCGACTGGAGGATGGCCGTCTGCATGTTGCGGAGCGAGGCGGTGAGGTCCTGCACCAGCGGGTTCTTCTCGCTACTGTTGGCCAGCAGGCGGTTGCGGTTCATCACGACGGCGTTGTATTCGCTGATTTGACCGCGGATGTTGTCGTTCTCGAGGCCGGAGCTGGCGGGTAGGGGTTGGGTGAGCGACTTCTTGACCAGCTCGCGGCGGATGTACTGGACAGTGCTGAGCTGGCTGTTCAGGGCCAGCAGTTCCCGCTTGTTCTCGGCGCTCTGCGACAGATACTGCGAGGCGGCTGCCTGGACGTCGGGCAGGAGGTGTTCGCTCTTGAAGGAGGAAATGTTTTCGTCGACGTGGCCCAGCTCGCTCTCGATGACGCCGAGGCGGTCGGTGATGAACTGCGAGGTGCTGACGGCGATCTGGTTCTTGTCCTGGATCCACTTCTCATTATATACCTCGATCAACGTATTCAGGATATCTTCCGCCTTTGGGATGGATACGTCATCAATGCTGAGATTGATGATAGTGGCATCCTCGTTACCCAAATCCGCACGCAAAGCGGTGGCGTAATAGTCGGTTACGGCACGTACACTACCTTTATTATAGCGGATGGAAGTCCCAACGAATGAATCATTCCAGTATTTGGTCGGATTGATTACGAATGTACCTACTTCCATGCGAATGGAATCGCCCATTTTACCGGAGAATTCCGTCTCTAATTCCTCACCGTTAATCATTACATCGGATATGGTAAATTCTTCTTTGGACGAGAAGTCTATCTTGAAGCTGACAGGCGTTTCATCCTGGTGGCGGTAGGAGACTGCTACAGGGTTGCTTTTGTACAATCCCACATCCTTCAGTCCCTTGCGGACGGTATAGGTCTCATTCAGCCCCAACCGCCGCACCACCTCAGTCATCAACGTGGGGGATTTCAAGGTGAGCAGTTCGTTATTGATGTTGGTATTCGACTTGAAGATACCCAGGTCGGAGAACTCGCTCATTGTAGTGGACGAACCGCTCGTCCTTAACCAAGATGGCAGCGGTACGTGTATAGATATTCGGGGTACTCAACAGATAAAAAGCCGCTATGGCAAGAGCGGCAAACAGGGAGAGGGCAAACCAGTGCCATCTTGGTACGAACATTCCCCACAAATCTTGTATTCGTATAAAATCATCGGCAGGTTTTCCAACGGCAGGTTTTTTTTCTATCATAATATGTAAAATATTCTGTTCATCCAGTTATTTAAACAGCAGCACACCTAACGAGGTGAGGAACGAGGCAATACTGATCCACAGTCCCACAGATTTCACGCTGTTCTCATTGATGGTGGACTGTCCGGCACGGACCTTATTAGGTTGCACATACACCACATCGTTCTGTTTCAGGTAATAGACCGGGGAGGAGAAAATATCCTTGCTTCGGATATCCACCCAGTGGGTGACACGTTCACCGTTCTCCTCGCGAATGACGAATATGGCATCGCGTTTGCCATAAATGGTAAGGTCGCCCGCCATACTGATGGCTTCCAACAAAGATATCTGGTCTTTGGTGATACTGTATTTGCCGGGAGTTTTTACTTCGCCCAAGACTGAAAAATAGAGGTTCATAAACTCCACGGTCACAACCGGGTCTTTCACCAGGTCCTCGTCCACCAACCGTTTCTTGATAAGGGCGGCAATCTGGCTCTTGGTCATACCGGCAATATGGAGCGACCCTATGACGGGAAAGTCGATATTCCCCTTGTCATCCAATGTGTAACCGGATATTTCACCATTATTGCTGCCACCACGCAAGTCCGTGGCTCCGGCACGGTACTGGACACGTGTCAGGTTGAATAACGCCGCCAACTGCGGGTCTTTACTGGATACCATGATGGAAATCTGGTCCTTGGGCTGCACGGTGATGTCTCTTGCGCCCACAATGGCTTCGGGCTGGTTCACCGCAATGTCTTGAAAGTAGAGAATCTCCTTGGAGGTATTGCAAGACGCCAGCAACACCAACCCCAGGAGAAGTGTCAAAAATCGATTTTTCATATTTTATTTTCTGTACAGTTTTTTTTCTAATTTATTCTTTCGGTTGATCCTCACCGTGATGTAACAATGCAACACCGTCCATACCGCCACGTCCAGCAGGAAAAGGATCGTGGTGGACAAGCAATGGATCAGGAAAATGTTCACCACGGCAAAGGAGAGAGCGATGCCAATGATGCAGGCCATCGCCTGTCGTTGGGACAGCCCCAGAGCGATGAACTTGTGATGGATATGATTCCTGTCCGGCAGGAAAAGGGGCTTGCGCTCGCGCCAACGGTGCAGCACCACACGTACCACATCCAGCATCGGAACTATCAGGAACGAGAATGCGATCACGACGGCACCGGGAAAGGTGCTTTCCTTCAACGGGTCGGACATGCTCAGGCGGATAGCCATCACGGCAAGCAGCATCCCGATAGTGAGTGATCCGGTGTCTCCCATGAATATCTTGCGCCCACGGTGGACATTGCCATAGACGTTGTAGTAGAAGAACGGTAGCAGCACGCCGATGGTGGCCAGGCAAATAAAGGCATACATCCACCATTGCAGACGGATGAACATGCACCCGAACGCGAAGAAGGCGATGATACTCAGCCCGGAGGCAAGCCCGTCGATGCCGTCTATCAGGTTGATGGCGTTCAGGATATAGACGATGATGAACACGGTGAACGGAGCGCCTATATAATAAGGCATGGCTTCGATGCCGAAAAGTCCGTACAGGTTGTCGAAGCAGAGTCCCGAAGCCACCAACAGGATGCCGCAAAGTATTTGTATCAGAAACTTGGAGCGGTAACGTACACCGATAAGGTCGTCCATCATCCCCGTAAGATAGAGCAGGAACAGGCCGCAGAATACGGAAAGCAGACGGTTGGTCAGATCCACGTCAAGCATATTGCTGCCCATCCACTGGTTATGCCCGATAATGACGAGTGACACCGTGATAGTGATGCACGGGAAGAAGGCGATTCCCCCCAGCCGGGGTATATGGGCGGTGTGCAGCTTGCGCCCGTCCACTGAGTCGAACAGGCGACGTCGGAAAGAGACCAACGAAATGCGAGGCAGGACCATCGCACTCAATGTCCAGCCGACTATGACTATAAAGGCAAATTCG
>ENA-OOUL01000103-OOUL01000103.1-human-gut-metagenome-genome-assembly--contig:-NODE-103-length-22414-cov-5.905232_pt1 | contig 22414 bp, 20 predicted proteins | sample MGYA00241544_ERZ501270 | MGnify/ENA primary metagenome ERZ501270 (study PRJEB25962, sample SAMEA2042283) | human gut metagenome | biome: human gut; feature: human-associated habitat; material: faeces...
CGATCAACTTCCGTAAGTCAATGCACTACAACCCGTTCGCCTACATCCGCAGCGAAAAAGACATCCTCAAACTGGTCAATGTCATCATTGCCAACACCAAAGGCGACGGCAAGGAGGGCGACGAGTTCTGGACCAAAGCCGAAACCCTCTTGTACTGCGCCCTTGTGGCCTACATCGTCTTTGAGGGGCCGGAGGAAGAACGCAACATGAATACGCTGGTGGAAATGATAAACAGCATGGAAGTCCGGGAGGATGACGAAACCTTCAAAAATGCGGTGGACTATATGTTTGACGGGCTGGAACGCCGCAGCCCCCAGCACTTCGCCGTGAGGCAGTATAAGAAATACAAGCTCGCCAGCGGTGTTGTATGCTCTAAAAGACTTCTTAATCAAGCGGTTGGGAAGTCTCTTAGAACACACAACCTAAAACCGAAGAAAGGAGCGCAAGTTATGAGAAAAAACGAGAAAATCACAGCTCTGTACGAACGACTGAGCCGTGATGACTTTGGCAAAGATGATGACCAACAGCGTGAGAGCAATTCCATTTCCAATCAAAAGGCTATGTTGGAGGAGTTCGCCGCACGGCAGGGCTTTACAAACATTGTCCATTTCACGGACGATGGCATTAGTGGTACTTGCTTTGACCGTCCCGGATTTTTAGCAATGATGAAAGAAGTGGAAGCCGGGAATGTGGAGTACCTGTGTATCAAGGACATGAGCCGCATGGGTCGTGACTATCTGAAAGTCGGTCAGATTATGGAAATCCTGCGTCAGCGTGGCGTTCGCCTTATCGCCATCAATGACGGCGTGGACAGTGCCAGAGGGGACGATGATTTTACCCCTTTCCGCAACATTATGAACGAGTATTACGCCAGAGACACCAGCCGTAAAATCCGTTCCACTTTCCAGTCCAAAGGCAAGTCCGGCAAGCACCTCACAGGCACGGTCATTTACGGCTATCTCTGGAACGAAGCCAGAGACCAATGGTTGGTTGACCCCGAAGCCGCCGAGGTGGTCAAGCGCATCTTTGCCATGACGATTGACGGCTACGGTCCGTATCAGATCGCCAGCAAGCTGAAAGAAGAAAAAGTCCTCATTCCGTCCGCTTACCTTGCCCAGCACGGCGAGGGCGTGAACAAAAACAAGACTTTCAAAGATGTGTACGGCTGGGGTTCTTCCACCATCTGCAACATTCTTGAAAAGCGTGAATATCTGGGACACACCATCAATTTCAAGACCCGAAAGCACTTCAAGGACAAGAAAAGCCATTATGTCCCGGAGGACGAATGGACAATTTTCGAGAATACCCATGAAGCTATCATTGACCAGCAGACCTTTGACCTTGTGCAGAAAATCCGTGGGAATGTCAGACGCTACCCGGACGGCTGGGGCGAAGCAGCTCCCCTCACAGGCTTGCTTTATTGTGCCGATTGCGGCGGCAAGATGTATGTCCACCGTACCAACAACGGCAAGCGTATTTCTCAATATACCTGTTCCCAATACAGCAAAGTCCCAGTTGGAAAGCTCTGCACGACACAGCACCGTATCAATGAAGATGTGGTACTGTCCCTTGTTTCCGAAATGCTCAAAGCTATTGCCGAGTATGCGAAGCATGACAGAGCCGAGTTTGTCCGTGTGGTGCAGGAAGCGCAGTCCAGCCAGCAGACGGCAGAGGTCAAGAAACAGCGGACACGCCTTGCCACCGCAAAGCAGAGAGTTTCCGAGCTGGAAGTCCTGCTCTGCAAAATCTATGAGGACAACATTTTAGGAAAGCTGTCCGACAGCAGATACGCCACTCTGGACGCTCAATACGAAAAGGAACAGTCCGAGCTTACCGCTGAAATCTCTGTTCTGGAAAAGGCTGTCAAGAGCTATGAGAAGCACGAAAAGGACGCTGACCGTTTTATCGCTCTGATTGACAAGTATGAGAACTTCGACAAGCTGACCATTGCCATGCTCAACGAGTTTATCGAGAAAATCCTTGTGCATGAGCGTGACCGCAAGGGCAGTATTCAGACCACACAGGAGGTCGAGATTTACTTCAATTTCGTGGGTCGTTTCGTTCCCCCTGCGTTTGGCGAAGTGGAGCTTACCCCGGAGGAATTAGAGGAAATCCGCAAGCGTGAGGAACGCAAGGACAGGCTTCATCAGAACTACTTGAAGCGGAAAGCCAGCGGAGCGCAGAAGCGATACGAGGACAAAATCAAAAAGCGGAAAAAGGCAGAAATCGAAGCCAAGAAAGCCGCCATTCGTGCGGAGGACATTGCAAAGGGCGTGTTCGTCCCTGTCAGCAGTTTACCGCAGAGAGAGCCGATGAAAGGAGTACAAACAGCATGAATATCACTTACACACAGAACGGCGATTATCTTATCCCAAACATCATTATCCGCAAGACCAAGCCCCTCGGACACTACGGCAGACTTCGCAAGGCGTATCTGGAAATGCACCGTCCGATACTGTTCAATGAGCTGGTGCTATCCGACAAGCTCTTTGAGCATTGCGCCGAGATTGACGAAGCGGCACGAAACCGCATGGAGCTGATCGTGCGGTCACTGGCAGAGCAAAACGGCGTGACCGAGCAACTGAAAGCCGAAAACCAAATGGAATGGGTGCGGCAGATGAACGCTTGCAAGGCACAGGCAGAGGAGATTGTGAAAGTGGAATTGATTTATGATTGAGCGAGGAAGTCCGGGCAGAAAACTGTTCGGACTTTTCTCATGTAGTCCAAAGTTGCGGTAGAATTGTTCACGAGTTTTATGGTACAATTTATGCGAATAAAGAAAACGGAAAATTAGAATCTAACAAGAGAATGTGGTTGTATGAAAAAATCCATATTAGTATTTTGGGCAATCGTGTGTCTGTTACCTATTCAAAGGAGGTTTAAGAATTTCAAATGAAACATATAAGAAATATATTGCTGTTGATTACGATTATTTTTGCTTTTGTTATGCAAGCTGAAGTATATCAAAATATGCTCTGGAACTTTAATGGTGCTTATTATTTATCGTCCAGATACACAACTACTAATGACGATATGGATTCATTTTTAGCCAATGCAGAAGATACAGCTGAGAAGCATGGTGTTCATATTTTTTCGACTTTTAATCAGAGAGTTTCTAATTATCAGACAAGACTTTATATTTATGGTGATGATACCGTTGTTCGGGATAGTCTTAAAAGCACAATGGATATTGAGGAAAAAACATATACGGCTTTGATAGGCGGAATCACCGTAATAGAATTTGAAGATTTTAGAGAAGCAAAAAACACAGGCAATGGACAGGAAATAATGGTCAGCTATATCGGTGACGATGATGACATTATTGCCACATATCAAGATTTGGCAAAAGAATATTCTATATCGCAGCCAGAGTTTTGGCAATCAACCGAAACTGATATGATGTTCATTGTTTGGGGCCTGGTTGCCATATTGATGATTGTACTTAATATGATTGAGGTGATACGCAGACAAAAGGAAGTAGTTGTACGAGCTTCTCTGGGCGAAAATGCTGCTGTGATTGCTCTAAAAGCTGTAGTGGCTGATATGATTTCATATGCTGCATTATTCGTCTTAGCAAAGTTGCTTGTTTCTCAATTTATATCGGGAGCGTATGAAGATCATCTCATTTTGGCAGTGTATTGTGCCGGAGCAGTTCTTTCCGTAATTCCTTATGCTGCTTTTGTCCGCTTTGATGTAAAAAAAGCCTTTGCCAATGCTTCAGATAAAAAAGGTATGTTTTATCTTCTGAACGGTCTTAAAGTATTTGCTACTGCTATGACGATTTTTACAATAACTACAAATCTCAGTAGCATTCAAGGTAATTTACTTACAAACACTACTCTTTTAGAAAATCATTATAATGATTACTATTTTGGAGTTATGCAGATTGAACCTCCTTTTGAAGAAAATGAGGAGGAATCCAAAGAGAGCGAATTTTGGAATGACCTTTACGAAAATGAATACAACACTATAAATCCGGTGGTCTGCATAGGCAGCCGGATAAGCGATACGGATAATTATATTTTTGTAAATCATAATGCCAGAGATATGCTACAAGGGTTTTCTGATATGCTTACTGAAGATGATGAAAAAGAGGATATCGTGGTCTTCGTGCCAAAGGGAAAAAATGCGGAATCATACAAAGATATCGCAAAAGAGGAAATTGACTCTCTTACCCAAAATGCAGAAGAACTGCGTGTTGTTTATAAAGAATATTCTGGCAGAGAGCAATTTTATTATCTCAATTCGAACAGAGAAGAGGCTATTGACGGATTGTCAAGAGCAACAAATCCGATTGTTATTTATCAGGCAAATGAGGCTGTTGCTTTGAATGGAAGTTATATCGAAACAGGAACATATAATGGTGAGGTGATCTACGGATGCGATGAAAGCACAATTCGTAATGCTGCGAAAAAATATGCAGAACAGCTTGGTCCACACTATTTTATGCTGACGAATGTCGGGGAGGATTATACTTATAGTCATAGTTTCCTCGTGAAACTGATTGGCTTTATAAGCTCTCTTTGCGTATTAGTATTGCTGTTAGATATCGCTATCATCATATCTGAAGTGAAAATGGAATTTAGACTTAATGCGATGGAAATCTCCCTCAAAAAGGTTTTGGGCTATCGCTTTTATGAAAGGCACAAAAGATTTATTTCCGTTAATCTCTTAGAAAATATAGCCGTTGTGATATTGATTTGCATTGTTTCGCTTTTTATATCTAACGCAAGTGTCGGGATTGCTTTACTGGTTGGAGCATTGCTCACCATTATTGAAATGGCAATCATTTTCACAAATGTTATGTGGGTTGAAAAAACAAATATCTCAAAGTCCTTGAAAGGTGGATGTTTATGATTATAATTCGTGGCTTAAATAAAGCATTTGGAGAGAAAATAATTTTCTCCAACTTTAATTTGGAAATTCCGGATGGAAGTTTTGTAGTAATCAGCGGGGATAGCGGCAGTGGAAAAAGCACTTTGCTCAATATGATTGGTGGTATCGAAAAGCCGGATAGCGGCAGTATCATAATCGAAGGGCTGAATATTACCCGGCTTAAAAATAAAAACAGTTTTTTTGCGGATACAGTGGGGTTTCTTTTTCAGAATTTTGCACTGCTTGAAAATAAGACAGTTAAAGAAAATTTAAGTTTGATTAAAAAATCAAGCCGAACTAAAGTATCACTTAAAGAAGCTCTTAATCGTGTGGGGTTATCAAAGGAAGTTAACAAAAAAGTTTATCAGCTTTCCGGTGGTGAACAACAGAGAGTTGCTTTAGCTCGTCTTATGATGAAAAAATGTTCTGTTGTTTTGGCAGATGAACCTACTGGCTCACTTGACAAGAAAAATAGAGATATTGTTATGAGGTTATTGCACGAACTCAATGAAGAAGGTAAAACGGTTATCATTGTTACCCACGATCAGGGTATTATTGAAGATGAACCTTATGTTGTGAAAATCTGAGAGTACCTCTTAGAAATGTCTTGATCTACATTTTATGTAATTTGGGTCAGAAGAAAATCCCTTTAGGAACTAAAGGGCGCACTTCTATACTCTCCTATCGGGAGTATGTGCGTCCTGCGGAGCTTCATTCCCGGTCAGCAGAAGAAAACTGCCCGACCGAGAATGTTGCGTCACTTCGTTCCGTCAAGGTGGCTACACCCCCTTGCGCCGCTAAAGCGGCTATCCCCTGTGGACTTGCCGTCCGCAAACGGTTTTGACAAACCGTTCGCCGCCAGCAAGTTTGAAAATCAAGAATCTTAATTTGATAAAGGAGTGTGATTCTATGAAAAAGAAATTACCCATAATCCTCTTGGGTGTTATTTTGGCTTGTGTGTTGGTTTTCGGTTTCCTTTATGCAAACAATGACATTGGTAAAACCGCAAACAGTTTAGAAGCAGACATTCGCCAATCTCAAAAAATTTTGGATGATTGGATTGTTGATGGAAGCATTTCCGACACAATGGCTGCATTTATTTCTTACCCACAGGACAAGACAGACCACACTTTTTCTGTCTATGTAAATCGCCCTGGCTTGTCTTTTGGATATTTCTTCCGTGGTGGTGGAGATATAGTTGAGGTTGATGATTACATTGCAGAGTTTGTTGTTGAGGGAAATAACGAAAGGGCATTTATCTCAATGAATACCCAAAATATTGTTCGACTTGAAGTAGATGATGGCAACGGCATTCAGGTGATTGATATTGATAGTGGCAAGCCTTTCGCCATTGTCCTGCCCCTCAATGTAGGAAACATCTGTTTCTATGATACGAATGGAAATGTTGTGGAATATCTTCGCCAACAACTTTGACCAACTTCAATTTACCGAACTGAACACAACAACTGAATACCGAAAAACTGACCGTTGACTGGTCGCACTATGCGAAAAGTTGACGGTCTTTTTTTATCCCCAAAATCAAAAAAGGAGGTCAATCACAATGACAAAACCGAAAACCCTTGACCAGCTTCGAGCCGAAAAGGAACGAGCCGAGACGCAGCTTGCACAGGAACAGCACAAGCTGGAGCGTCTGGAGAACAGAAAGAAGTATCTGGAGAAAGGCGAACGCACCAAGCGCACCCACCGCCTTTGCAATCTGGGCGGCACGATTGAGAGCCTTGCCCCGGAGGTCAAAGATCTCACACGCACCGAAATGACAGAGCTGATGGAACACATCTTTTCTCTGTCCGAAGTCCAGCGAGCCGTCCGGCACATGGCGATTACTCACACCAACCAAGCGAACAGAGAAAAGGAGTTGAAAGCCGATGGCACTATTTCATCTGAGCGTCACGCAGACTAAGCGAAGCGCAGGACAGTCCGCTATTGCTTCTGCCGCCTACCGTGCCGGGGAGCGATTGTATAGCGAGTATTACGGCGAATACAGCGACTACACCCGCAAGGGCGGCGTGATCTGCTCTGACATTCTCCTGCCGTCCCATGCACCGCCCGAATACGCAGACCGCCAGACCCTATGGAACGCCGTGGAAAAAGCCGAGCGTGGAAAGAACGCCCAGCTTGCATACAGCTTTGACATTGCCTTGCAGAATGAATTTTCCCTTGAGGAAAACATCGCTCTTGCAAGGCAATTTTTGTTGGAGAACTTTGTGAGCCGGGGCATGGTGGTTGACTTCGCCGTACACCAGCCAGACCGGGAGGACGGCGGCATACCAAACCCGCATTTTCATGTGCTTTGCCCCATCCGCCCCATCGAGCAGAACGGCAAATGGGGACTAAAGCAACGCCGGGTGTATGAGCTGGACGAGGACGGCAACCGTATCCGGGACCAGAACGGCGAGTTTGTTTTCAACGCCGTTCCCACTACCGACTGGGGCAGTCCCGAAACGCTGGAATACTGGCGGCAGACATGGGCGGAGCTATGCAATGCCAAGTTTGCGGAAAAAGGTATTGATGTTCGTATCGACCACCGAAGCTATGAGCGTCAGGGCGTGGAGCTTCTTCCCACCGTCCATGAGGGCGCAACCGTCCGGGCAATGGAGAAGAAAGGCATACGCACCGAGAAAGGCGAGTTCAACCGCTGGATCAAAGCCACCAATGCCGTTATCCGGGACATCAAGAAGAAAATCGCTCTCCTGTTTGATTGGATTGCCGAAGCAAAAGCGGAGCTTGCCAAGCCGCAGGCACCCGACCTTGTTTCTCTGCTGAACGCCTATTACACCCAGCGCAGAGCCGGGGCTTATTCGCAGAAAGGCAAGGTCAGCAACCTAAAGGAGATGAACGAGACTTTCAATTATCTCCGGGCAAACGGCATTTACTCCCTTGAAGATTTGGAAAGCCGTGTCAGCGAACACAGTGCTGCCACAGAGAGCTTGAAGAAAACGCTGGACGAACAGACCGCCCGAATGAAAGCAATTAAGCAGCTCTATGACAGCTCCGCTGCTTTCCAGAGCTTGAAGCCTGTCTATGACGGCTTGCAGAAAATCAAGTTTGAGAAGCCCAGAGCCAAGTACAAGGCAGAGCATGAAGCGGAACTGAAACAGTTCTACGCCGCCAGACGAAAGCTGACCGGGGAGTTCCCAGACGGCAAGGTGGATATGAAAAAGCTGTCCGACGAGTATGACGAGCTGGAACAGGCGCACAACACCACCTATGGCGAGTTTAAGACCGTCAGAGACGATTTACACCGTCTTTGGAAGGTCAAGTCATGTGTAGATACTGCCGCCCGATTTAACGAGCGCACAGAGGAACAAAAGCTCCAAAATCGACCCCAAACACGACAGAAAAAGGAGGATATGACACGATGAAAAAATACGACTGGAAGAACGAGTACAACCCCATCCGCAGAACGGCAAAACGCCTTTTGAGCGGAGAAGCTTTGACCGATGGCAGACCGCTTTCCGACCTGATCGAGCTGGACGAACACACCCGGAAATGCCTTGCCTTTGAAGCCACCCTCACCGACCGCCAGATTGATATGTTGCAGGAGCTGGGCTATCTGCCTGTTATCATGAGACAGTACGGCGAGGAATGTGCGAACTGCCCCTACACGCTGGACGAGCGTGAGCATGGCATTTGCAGACGATGCGCTGTTTTCAAGAAGTAAGGAGGACGCCCATGCAGTACACCCAAGCACAGATCGACCGGGCAAACGCCGTCAGTCTGGAAGATTTTCTCCGCACACAGGGAGAGACACTTATCAAAAGCGGACGGGAATACCGCTGGAAAGAACATGACAGCCTGACCGTCCGGGGAAACAAGTGGTTTCGCCACAGCCAGAGCAAGGGCGGCTATCCCATTGATTTTGTCATGGAGTTTTACGGCAAGTCCTTTCCCGAAGCTGTCCAGATGTTGACAGGCGAAAACGGCGAGGGACAGACCGAAGCCACCACAGCACCGCCCACAGCGTTCCACTTGCCCTTGCACAACAGAACAGCCGACAGAGCAATTCAATATCTTTGCGAAAGCCGAGGTCTCAACAAAACGCTTGTTGAGGCTTTTCTTCTTTCCGGGGATATTTACGAGGACGCAAAGCGGCACAATGTTGTGTTTGTCGGCAGAGACCGAAGCGGTACGCCGAGATACGCCCATGTGCGAGGAACGGCAGACCCATTCAGACAGGACATTGCCGGGTCTGACAAGTCCTATCCGTTCCGCTATGAGGGAAACGGCAACCAGCTCTTTGTCTTTGAAGCACCGATTGACCTTTTGTCCTTTATCTGCCTTTATCCGCAGGACTGGCAGACAAGGAGCTACCTTGCCCTGGGCGGCGTTTCAGGCAAAGCCCTTGACCGTTTTCTTTCTGAACGCAAGGACACCCGAAAAGTGTTCCTCTGCCTTGACAGCGACACCGCAGGAAGCGAAGCCTGTACCCGACTGGCACAGTCCATTCCCGGCGAGATCGCCGTCATTCGCCTTGTCCCGGCAAGGAAAGACTGGAACGATGTTCTCCGTCAGCAAGGGGACATTCCCAGCCGCAAATTCATAGCCGAGACAATCACGCTGCGAGAGCTGCCCACCGCCCAGCCTGTTCCCATGCTCCGCATGGCAGATGTGGAGCTGACGAGCGTGGATTGGCTATGGTTTCCCTATATCCCCTTTGGAAAGCTGACGATCATACAGGGCAACCCCGGCGAGGGCAAGACCTACTTTGCCATGCGTCTTGCGGCGGCTTGCACCAACCGAAAGCCTTTACCCGGTATGGAGACCCTTGAGCCTTTCAACATCATCTACCAGACCGCAGAGGACGGTCTGGGCGATACCGTCAAGCCCCGACTGATGGAAGCGGAAGCAGACCTTGAAAGAGTGCTTGTCATTGACGATAGGGACACACCGCTGACCCTTGCCGATGAGCGCATAGCAAGGGCAATCCGGGAAAACAACGCAAGGCTGGTTATCATTGACCCGGTACAGGCGTTTCTGGGCGCAGATGTGGACATGAACAGAGCAAACGAGGTGCGCCCGATATTCCGCAGTCTGGGAGACATTGCACAGGCTACCGGGTGCGCTATCGTGCTGATTGGACACCTGAACAAAGCCGCAGGAACGCAAAGCACCTACCGGGGATTGGGGTCTATCGACATTACGGCGGCAGTCCGCAGTCTGCTCTTTATCGGCAAGCTGAAGGACAGCCCCACAACGAGGGTGCTTATCCATGAGAAAAGCTCCCTTGCGCCGCCCGGACAGTCCCTTGCCTTTTCTCTGGGAGACGAGAAAGGCTTTGAGTGGATAGGGGCTTATGACATTACCGCTGACGAGCTTCTTGCCGGGACAGACACCGCCAAGACCGAGAGCAAGACCGCACAGGCGCAAATGCTCATTCTGGAACTGCTTGCGGACGGAAAGCGTATGCCGAGCGCAGAGCTGGAAAAGGCAGTCAATGAGCGTGGGATTTCCTCACGCACCATGAGAACGGCAAAGAGCCGTATCGGGGACAGACTTGTGACCGAGAAAGACGGCACAGCATGGGTCTGCTATCTCCGAGACTGACAACAGGAACACGGCAAGCGTGGCAAAGACGGCAAGGTTTTTATAGATACCTTAATGTTGCCGCCTTGCCTTGTTCCCTCATACCGACACCGCCCGATGATGAACAGTCACCGGGCATTTTTCATTTACAGGAGGATTTTGAATGAACAATACCGCAACCAACAGCACCCCTTGCCCGACTGTCAGAAAGCAGATCGGCAAGACAACCTATATCGTCCGTGTCCATTTCAGCCAGACCGCAAAAGAGACAATGGAGGACAAAATCAAGCGTCTGCTCCGTGAGGAAGTCCGCAAAATGTGACTTCTTTTTGAATTTGATGAAAAAGTCCTTGACTTTTCGTCTCTGGCAAAACCGCAAAATCAATCCTCATTTCTTGCGGTGCGAGGCTCGCTCCTTTTGATATAAAGGAATTGCGCGATCTTATGTCCTACGACGAATTAGAACTTGACACGTTAGGCGACAGAAAAACAGCTTTGTTTTTGATTATGAGCGATACGGACAGCACGTTTAATTTTGTTATCGCTATGCTGCAATCGCAGTTATTTAATCTCTTGTGCGACAAGGCCGACGACGAATACGGCGGCAAGCTGCCGGTTCATGTTCGCTGCCTGTTAGACGAGTTTGCAAACATTGGACAAATCCCGCAGTTTGAAAAATTGATTGCCACAATCCGCAGCCGGGAAATCTCGGCTTCTATTATTTTGCAAAGCCAGTCGCAGTTAAAGGCCATCTACAAGGACGCTGCGGAAATCATTTCCGACAACTGCGACTGTACGCTTTTCCTTAGTGGGCGGGGCAAAAACGCCAAGGAAATCTCTGACGTGCTGGGCAAAGAAACTATCGACAGCTACAACCAGAGTGAAAACCGGGGCGCACAAACCTCTCACGGATTGAATTATCAGAAGTTAGGAAAGGAGTTGATGTCACAGGACGAGATCGCCACGATGGACGGAGGCAAGTGTATTTTGCAGGTGCGCGGCGTAAGACCGTTTTTCAGTGAGAAATACGACATTACCCGCCATCCCCGCTATAAATACCTTTCCGACGCCGACAAGAAGAACTATTTTGACGTGGACAGGTACTTGACCGCCCTGCGCCGGAAACGGCAGCGGGTGGTGTCGCAGGAGGAAACCTTTGACCTCTACGACATAGACCTGTCGGATGAAGATATGGCCGCTGTGGACGAGTGACCGGCGGACTGAAAGGAGTATCGGCCTATGGAATACTCGGATAAATTGACATTTGCGGATTATTTCAGAGCAGAGCAAGAAATCTACCGGGCTATCATTTCCGCTGCGGTAATGTGCCGATGGATTGCGGAACACGACACCCCGCCGACGAAACAGGAGGCGGAACAGATGGTGTTGGAAATAAACCGCCAGATGTGTGAAGCATGGGGCGAAATGTATTCGCTGGCCGTGCTGAAATGGCTGGACGACCGTTAATCTCCGGGCCGTCTGCGGATTGTGACGCCGGTATCTGACCGGCGATTTTTCTATCAAAACAACATCACAATTTGAAATAATGGAGGTAAATTTATGGCATTTTTCAATAGCGCAGTAGACGTTTTGCAGACCCTTGTTGTAGCACTTGGAGCCGGGCTTGGTATCTGGGGCGTGATTAACCTCATGGAAGGCTACGGCAACGACAATCCGGGCGCGAAGAGCCAGGGCATGAAGCAGCTTATGGCGGGCGGCGGCGTTGCCCTTATCGGCATGACCCTTGTACCGCTGCTTTCCGGCTTGTTCGGTTAAGAAGCGCGGGTAAAGGCTTATGCAGAGCATACTTGACGCGATTAACGAATGGATAAAGGAAATCCTCATAGGAGCCATAAACGGTAATCTGTCAACTATGTTCGGGGACGTAAACGAGAAAGTCGGCACTATCGCCGCAGAGGTAGGGCAGACCCCGCAAGGGTGGAACGCAAATATATTCTCCATGATACAGACGCTTAGTGAGAATGTAATCGTACCCATTGCGGGGCTTGTCATTACCTACGTCCTATGCTATGAGCTTATCAGCATGGTAACGGAAAAGAACAATATGCACGACGTTGACACTTCCATGTTCTTCAAGTGGGTGTTCAAGGCGTTTGTGGCAGTCTACCTTGTGACGCACACCTTTGACATCACTATGGCGGTGTTCGATATGGCGCAGCACGTTGTTTCCGGCGCGGCGGGGGTAATCGGCGGCAGCACAGAGATTGATGTTGCCGCCGCCCTTGCTTCCATGCAGAGCGGGCTTGACGCTATGGAAATCCCCGAACTGCTCTTACTTGTCATGGAAACAAGCCTTGTGAGCTTGTGCATGAAAATCATGTCCGTACTGATAACCGTTATCCTCTACGGGCGCATGATAGAAATTTACCTTTACTGTTCGGTATCGCCTATCCCGTTTGCAACTATGACGAACCGGGAATGGGGGCAGATAGGAAACAACTACCTAAAATCCCTGTTCGCTATCGGTTTTCAAGGCTTCCTCATTATGATATGCGTCGGCATTTACGCGGTTCTGGTAAACAACATGATAATAGCGGACAATCTGCACAGCGCGATATTCTCCCTTGCAGCCTATACCGTTATCCTCTGTTTCTCCCTGTTCAAATCCGGCGCACTGGCGAAGTCGATATTCTCCGCGCATTAGCGGCGTGTCAAGGGCAGGGTGGAGATTTTCAGAGCGAAGCGGCGAAAATACGACCCGACCTTGACGCGGATAACCCCCATATAATACGGGCGGGCAAAGGGCATAGATTGACCTTTGCCTTGATTACCCTTATGGGAAGTTACAGCAACACCAAACCCAGAGAAAGGAGGTTTTCACTTGGCGTATGTACCCGTACCCAAAGACTTATCCAAAGTCAAGACAAAAGTAGCTTTCAACCTTACCAAACGGCAGATTGTATGTTTTGCGGCGGCTCTCCTGTTCGGCTTGCCGCTTTTCTTTCTGCTCAAAGACAGCACAGGCACAAGCCTTGCGTCTATGGCTATGATTGCCGTCATGCTGCCCTGTTTCCTGTTCGCCATGTATGAAAAGCATGGACAGCCCCTTGAAGTGGTGGTGAAGAACATCATTCAGACGAAATTCATAGCCCCCAAAGAACGACCATACAGGACAGACAACTTTTATTCCGTCTTAGAACGGCAGAGAAAACTTGAAAAGGAGGTATCAGCGATTGCAAAAGGAAACACGAAGAAACAGCGCGGCGGGAAGCACAAAGCCTAACCCGCCCCGCAAGCTCACCCGCGCCGAGAAAAAGCAGATTGCGGAAATCATCAGACAGGCAAAGGGCGACGGGAAAGCCCACACCGCGCAGCAGACAATCCCCTATATCCAGATGTACCCGGACGGTATCTGCAAGGTTACGGGACGGAAATACTCAAAGACCGTCGCCTTTGAAGATATTAACTATCAGCTTGCACAGGCAGACGACAAGACCGCCATTTTTGAGAACTGGTGCGACTTCCTCAACTACTTTGACGCTTCCGTTTCGGTGCAGCTCTCTTTCATCAATCAGGGGACGCAGCGCGGCGAAGCGGAAAAGGCGGTCAATATCCCGGCACAGGAGGACGCTTTCAATTCTATCCGCACAGAATACCGGGATATGCTGAAAAACCAGCTTGCAAAGGGCAACAACGGGCTTGTCAAAGCAAAATATATCACCTTTGCCATTGAAGCCGACAGTCTGGGCGCGGCGAAATCCCGCCTTGCCCGTATCGAAACGGACGTACTCAACAACTTTAAGCTCTTGGGCGTGTCTGCCCGCCCCATGACAGGCTATGAACGCCTTAAAATGCTGCATGGCATTTTCCACCCGGAGGGCGGGCAGTTTGCCTTTGATTTTTCATGGCTTGCCCCGTCCGGGCTTTCCACAAAGGACTTTATCGCCCCGTCCTCTTTCCGTTTTGGCGAGGGGCGTTATTTCCGCATGGGGCGCAAAATCGGCGCGGTTTCATTCCTTGAAATCCTTGCGCCGGAATTAAACGACCGTATCTTATCTGACATTCTGGACTTGGAAACGGGCGTTATCGTCAATCTGCATATCCACAGTATCGACCAGACCGAAGCCATAAAGACAATCAAGCGGAAAATCACCGACCTTGACAAAATGAAAATCGAGGAACAGAAAAAAGCGGTACGCAGCGGCTACGACATGGATATAATCCCGTCCGACCTTGCCACTTTCGGCAGCGAAGCGAAGAATCTCTTACAGGACTTGCAGAGCCGGAATGAAAGAATGTTCCTCTTGACGTTCCTTGTGGTGAACATGGCGGACACGAAGCGGAAACTGGAAAATGACGTATTCGCGGCGGCGGGCATTGCACAGAAGAACAACTGCGCCTTAACCCGCCTTGACTACCAACAGGAAGCGGGGCTTATGTCCTCTGTACCGCTTGGGGAGAACCTTATCCCCATTCAAAGAGGGCTTACCACGTCAAGCACCGCTATCTTTATCCCCTTTATCACACAGGAGCTTTTCCAGACGGGCGCGGCTTTGTACTACGGCTTAAACGCCCTGTCTAACAACATGATACTCTGCGACCGCAAGCAGCTAAAGAACCCCAACGGCTTAATCTTGGGTACGCCGGGAAGCGGGAAATCCTTTGCCGCCAAACGGGAAATGACAAACGCTTTCCTCATTACCGACGACGACATAATTATCTGCGACCCGGAAGCAGAGTATTTTTCCCTTGTGCAGCGGCTTGACGGGCAAGTGATACGGTTATCGCCTACGGGCAAGGGCATTGACGGGAAGCCCCAGTATGTGAACCCTATGGATATTAACCTCAATTACAGCGAGGACGACAGCCCCCTTGCGCTGAAATCCGACTTTATCCTCTCCCTCTGCGAGCTTGTCATAGGCGGCAAGGAGGGCTTGCAGCCCGTCGATAAGACCGTCATTGACCGCGCCGTTAGGAACGTGTACCGCCCTTTCCTTGCAGACCCCGACCCGGAGAAAATGCCTATCTTGGGCGACCTCTACAACGAGCTTTTGAAGCAGCCGGAGCCGGAAGCGGCGCGTATCGCGGCGGCGTTGGAGCTTTATGTTTCCGGGAGCCTTAACGTCTTTAACCACAGGACGAATGTAGAGCTTTCAAACCGCCTTGTCTGCTTTGACATCAAGCAGCTTGGGAAGCAGCTCAAAAAGTTAGGTATGCTCATTGTGCAGGACCAGGTATGGAACCGCGTCACCGTCAACCGGGCAGAAAGGAAATCCACCCGGTATTTTATGGACGAATTTCATCTTCTCTTGAAAGAGGAACAGACCGCCGCCTATTCCGTTGAAATCTGGAAGCGTTTCAGAAAATGGGGCGGCATACCCACAGCCATTACGCAGAATGTCAAGGATTTGCTTGCTTCCCGCGAAGTGGAGAATATCTTTGAAAACTCTGATTTTGTCCTCATGCTCAATCAGGCGGCGGGCGACCGGGCTATCCTTGCAAAGCAGCTCAACATCTCCCCGCAGCAGATGAAGTATGTCACCCACACCGAAGCGGGCGAGGGGCTTATCTTCTACGGGAACGTGGTGCTGCCCTTTGTAGACCGCTTCCCGAAAGACACCGAGCTTTACCGGGTAATGACGACGAAGCCGGAGGAAGTGGGCGAAGCATGAACGGGCTGAAAACTGACACAATCATCAACCGGGACGCGCTCTATGCCTTGCGGGAGCTTCCAGAGGAAAGCGTACACTGTTGCGTCACAAGCCCGCCCTACTATGCGCTTAGGGATTACGGGCTTGATATGCAGATTGGGCGGGAGGACACGCCGGAGCAGTACATTGACAGGCTGACCGAGGTTTTCCGCGAGCTGCGCCGGGTACTGCGTTCTGACGGTACGCTCTGGCTGAATATCGCGGACACCTACTGCGGCACAGGAAATAAAGGCTACCATGCAGACCCGAAGAACCCGAAAGGCAGAAACGGACAGCAGATTGCAAGAAACAACCGCGTTTCCGGCTGCAAACAAAAGGACTTAATCGGTATCCCTTGGCTTTTAGCTTTTGCCCTACGCGCTGACGGGTGGTATTTACGGAGCGACATTATCTGGCAGAAAGAAAACCCCATGCCGGAGAGCGTGAAAGACCGCCCTACCCGCTGCTATGAACATATCTTTCTGCTTACGAAGTCAAAGAAGTATTTTTATGACGCAGCCGCCATAGCCGAGCCGTTAGCCCCCACAACGGCGGCGCGGTACCGCACCGGGCGCAGCGCGGGACAGAAATATGCGGACGAAGTACCCGGACAGGGGAACGTACAGGGGCTTAACCGGGCGCGAAGCGGCAGCTACTACGACGAAGCCCTCATGCCGACCATGCGGAACAGGCGGGACGTGTGGCTTATCAATACCGTTCCCTACAAGGGCGGGCATTTCGCCGCGTTCCCGCCAAAACTTGCCGAAACCTGTATCAAGGCGGGCTGTCCGAAAGGCGGCGTTGTGCTTGACCCCTTTTTCGGCAGCGGCACGACGGGGGCAGCCGCAAAGCAGCTTGACAGGCATTATATAGGCATTGAGATAAACGCCGAGTATTGCGCCCTTGCAAGGGCGCGGATTGGAGGGACAGACACATAAAACAATATAAGGCGCGTGAAAAAGTCACGCAGAAAATGACCCGCGACGGTGCGGTTGCGGAAAACCTCACGACGGGCGAAACGTCCAGTATCAGCGAAAGGCCGCAGGAGGAAAACTATGCAGCTCCCGCAACGGCGGCAGCGGAAAAGGCTTTTCAGCATATCGGCGCAGAGGTTGAACGGCAAGCGGCAAAGGGCGCGGAGAAAAAAGCTCTTGACGCGGCGCAGCTAAAAACCCATACTTCCCGCTTGCAGTTTTCCGAAGCGGAACGGGCAACGCCGGAATTGCAGAAAGCTATCCGTAAATCCGAGAAAGCGGCAGACCGTTTAGACGCAGCGCGGGCGGCTATCCCCAAGCAGACCAAAATCAAGAAAGAGCGCGTTTTTGACGAAGCGAAAGGCAAGGCAAAAACGCGCCTTTCCTTTGAAAAGACGGATAAGCCCCCAAACGGCAAGTTGCGGCATAACCCCTTATCCCGTCCGGCGCAAGAGTTAAACAGCACCGTACATGGGAAAATCTACGAGGTAGAGAAAGAAAACGTCGGTGTGGAAAGCGGGCACCGGGTAGAACTTGCCGGAGAGAAAGCGGGCGGCATGGCGACGCGGGCAGTTAAGGGCGGCATACGCAGCCATAAGCTGAAACCCTACCGGGCAGCGGCGGCAGCGGAGAAAAAAGCGGTAAAGGCAAACGCCGATTTTCTCTATCAAAAGGCGCTGCACGATAACCCCGCGCTTGCGCACTCAAACCCCATTTCCCGCTTTTGGCAGAAGCAGCGCATTAAAAAGCAGTATGCAAAGACGCTGAAAGCGGGCGGCAAGGTGAAAAAGACCGCCGAAGCCACCGCAAAGGCAGCGAAGAAAACCGCGCAGGAAACCAAACGGGCGACGTTCTTTGTCGTCCGGCATTGGAAAGGCTGCTTGCTTGTGGGCGGGATTGCCTTTATCGTGCTGCTTTTCGGCGGCTTGTCCTCTTGCTCCCTCTTTGGCGGCAACAGCGGTAGCGGTTTGATTGCGTCGTCCTATCTTTCCGAGGACGCGGATATTACGGGCGCGGAAAGCGCGTATGCCGCTATGGAAGCCGAATTACAGGATATGCTGGACAATATCGAAAGCGAATACCCCGGCTATGACGAATACCGGGTAAACGCGGACGAGATCGAGCATGACCCCTATGTGTTAATCTCTATCCTTTCCGCGCTGCATGAGGGCGTGTTTACCCTTGATGAAGCGCAAAGCACCCTTGAAATGCTCTTTGAGAAACAGTATATCTTGACCGTTGAGGAAGAAGTACAGGTACGCTACCGCACCGAAACGAGGACGGACAGCGAGGGCAACACCTATACGGTTGAAGTACCGTATAACTATTACATTCTTCATGTGGATTTGGAAAACTTCAACCTTTCCCATGTCCCCGTCTACATCATGGGCGAAGAACAGCTATCCATGTACGCTATGTATATGTCGTCGCTGGGAAACCGCCCCGATTTGTTCCCGCAATCCGGCTATGTTTCAAAATACTATGAAAACCCGCCCGCAGATTACGAAGTACCCGCCGCGCTGCTCAATTCCGATGAAAAGTTTGCGCGGCTCATAGAGGAAGCGGATAAATACGTCGGCTTTCCCTATGTGTGGGGCGGCAGCAGCCCGGAAACCTCTTTTGATTGCAGCGGCTTTGTGAGTTATGTGTTGACGAACAGCGGCCTATACAATACGGGCAGACTTGGGGCGCAGGGGCTTTACAACATTTCAACCCGCGTTTCCAGCCCGCAGCCGGGGGATTTGGTTTTCTTTACGGGTACATACGATACCCCCGGCGTTTCCCATGTTGGGATTTATGTGGGCGAGGACGGGGACGGAAGCCCTATCATGCTGCATTGCGGCGACCCGATACAATACACAAAACTTGATACAAGCTATTGGCAATCCCATTTCTACGCCTACGGGCGGCTAAATTACAACTGATTTGAAAGGAGTAAATGACTATGGCGAACACGAAACTTGACCGTATCGAAAGGGATATTGAGAAAACAAGGGCAAAAATCCTTGAATACCAAAAGAAGCTGAAAGACCTTGAAGCGCAGAAAGTCGAGGAAGAAAACGCGCAGATCGTACAAATGGTAAAGGCGGTACACCTTGACGGGACGCAGCTTGCCGCGTTCCTTTCCGCTTACGCCAGCGGCGAAATCACCTTGCCGCAGCCGGAAGCGGCCTACCCCGCCGAACAGGAGGACAGCGCAGATGAAGAATAAAAAGCTAATCCGAAAGTTTACCGTACTGCTTGCCGCGCTGGTTGTCATGTGCGGCTTTTCTGTTACCGCATACGCGGGCGGCGGCGATGAAAGCGACTTGCCGCCTACCCCCGTAACCGAGGAAACGCCCCCGCCGGAAACCGAGCCGGAGGAAACGACGGGCGGCTATGAGCCGCAGCCCCTTACCCCGGACGGGAATATGTCCCTTGTGGACGATATTACGGACGAAGCGTCCGGCGACAAGCAGTTTATCACCGTCGTTACCAAAAGCGGCAACTATTTTTACATCATCATTGACCGCGCCGAGGACGGGGAAAACACCGTCCATTTCCTTAACCAAGTGGACGAAGCGGATTTAACCGCCCTTATGGAGGACGGGCAGACCGAAGCCCCCGTTTGTAGCTGCACCGATAAATGCGCCCCCGGAAGCGTCAACACCGCTTGCCCCGTTTGCAGCGTCAATATGAGCGAGTGCGCGGGCGTGGAAGCCGAGCCGGAGCCGGAAGAAACCGAGCAGCCGCCGGAAGAAGAAAAAGGCGGCGGCATGGGTATTCTGCTTGTCGTGCTGCTTGTTGCCGCAGCGGGCGGCGGCGCGTTCTACTACTTTAAGATTTTGAAGTCCAAAAAGGACGCGGCGAAAGGCAGCAGCAGCCTTGACGACCTTGATTTTGACGAGGACGACGAGGAAACGGAAGTAGTCGAAACCGAACAGACCGAGCAGGAGGACGATAATCTATGAAACTTGTAATTGCAGAAAAACCGAGCGTCGGGGCGGCGATTGCCGCCGTTATGGGCGCGAATGAAAAGCGCAGCGGATATTTTGAGGGCGGCGGCTACCTTGTGTCGTGGTGTATCGGGCATTTGATTAGCCTTGCAGACGCGGCGACCTACAATGAACAATTCCGTAAATGGAAGTACGACGATCTTCCCATTGTCCCGCAGGAGTGGCAGTTTATTGTTGCCAGCGGCAAGGAGCAGCAGTTTTCCATTCTCAAAGACCTTATGCACCGCAGCGACGTTACCGAGATTATCAATGCTTGCGACAGCGGGCGCGAGGGGGAACTCATTTTCCGCTTTGTCTATGAACAGGCGAATTGCAAAAAGCCCTTTTCCCGCCTTTGGATTAGCAGCATGGAAGCAAGTGCAATCCGCGAGGGCTTTTCAAATCTCAAAGACGGGCGCGGCTATGACAACCTCTATCAATCCGCGCTTTGCAGAGCAAAGGCCGATTGGCTCATTGGCATTAACGCGACCCGCCTTTTCTCTATCCTCTACCATAAAACATTGAATGTCGGCAGAGTGCAAACGCCCACCCTTGCTATGCTGGTAAACCGCGACTATGCAATCAGCAGCTTTAAGAAAGAGAAATATCATGTCGTCCGGCTGGACGTTGGCGGCGTTGCCGCCCTTTCCGAAAGGCAGGACGACGAAGCGGCGGCGCGGCAGATGAAAGCGGCTTGCGAGAAATCGCAGGCCGTTTGTACTTCCCTTAAAAAAGAGAAAAAGACCGCAGCCCCGCCGAAACTGTTTGACCTCACCGCCTTGCAGCGGGAAGCAAACCGTTTGTATGGGTTTACGGCGAAACAGACCCTTGACTATGCGCAAGCCCTTTATGAAAAACGGCTTTTGACCTATCCCCGCACCGACAGCAAATATATCACTTCCGATATGGAGGGCAGCACAAAGGAACTTATCACCGGCCTTTGCGCTGCTCTCCCCTTTATGCAGGGCGTGAAGCTGCAAGCCGACCTTGCGAGGATTTGCGACAACAGCAAAGTAACCGACCATCACGCCATTTTGCCGACAGCGGAGTTTGTGAAAACGGGCTTTTCTTCCCTTGCCGAAAGTGAGAAAAAGCTAATGACCCTTGTGTGCGCAAAACTGCTTTGCGCCGTTGCCGCGCCCTATGAGTATGAAGCGGTTACGGCGGTTTTCACTTGCGGCGGCTATACCTTTACCGCAAAGGGCAGGACGACGCTTTGCGAGGGTTGGCGCGAGATTGAAAGACTATCCCGCGCCGCGTCCGGGGAACAGGACGAGGACGCAGAGCCGGAAGCGGTTTTACCCCCGCTTGCCGAGGGGCAGACCTTTGACAATCCGGCAGCGGAGATCTCCGAACGTTACACGCAGCCCCCAAAGGCATTTACCGAAGATACGTTACTTTCGGCTATGGAGAGTGCGGGAAAGGAGGACACGCCGGAGGACGCGGAGCGCAAAGGGTTAGGCACCACCGCGACGCGGGCGGGTATCATTGAAAAACTCATTAGCGCGGGCTTTGCCGAGCGCAAGGGCAAAAAGCTAATCCCCACAAAGGACGGGTATAACCTTGTCGCTATTCTGCCCGACAGCCTTACGTCCCCGCAGCTTACGGCAGAATGGGAAACGCGCCTTACCGGGATTGCAAAGGGCAGCGACAGCCCCGCCGACTTCATGCGCGGGATTGAGGAAATGACAGCGGGGCTTGTCAAGACCTATTCCGCGATTTCCGAGGATAAAGCGAAGCTGTTTACCCCGCAGCGGGAAGCAATCGGCACTTGCCCCCGTTGCGGCGCGGCGGTTTACGAGGGCAAGAAAAACTTTTACTGCTCCGACAGGGCTTGCAGCTTTGTGATGTGGAAGAATGACCGCTTTTTTGAGCAGCGCAAAAAGGCTTTCACAAAGGCGATTGCCGCCGCCCTTTTGAAAGACGGAAAGGTAAAAATCAAAGGTATGTACTCGACCAAGACGGGAAAGACCTTTGACGGAGTTGTGCTGCTTGCCGACACAGGCGGCAAGTATGTAAACTTCCGCGTCGAGCAGAACCGAAAATGATAAGGCTTGATGAAAAGCAATACCGCGCCGTAAAGAAAATGACCCGCGCCGCTTGTGCAAACAACGATTGCGGGAATTGTCTGCTGCTGGACGACGGGGAAACTTGCGTTTGTGTGCAGAGTATCAGCTATTCGCTGCTATGCCGCTATTTCCGCGAAGCGGTATTACCCGCCGACAGGCAGCTTTGCGAACAGATCACCCGCAGCGGGGAAACCGATTTGAAGCGTTGCGCGGTATGCGGCAGCACGTTTGCGGCGGGCAGCAACCGGGCGAAATACTGCCCCGATTGCGCGGCAAAGATACGCCGCAGACAGAAAGCCCAAAGCGAGAGAAACAGGCGTTTACGG
>ENA-OOUL01000132-OOUL01000132.1-human-gut-metagenome-genome-assembly--contig:-NODE-132-length-18337-cov-1.976235_pt1 | contig 18337 bp, 18 predicted proteins | sample MGYA00241544_ERZ501270 | MGnify/ENA primary metagenome ERZ501270 (study PRJEB25962, sample SAMEA2042283) | human gut metagenome | biome: human gut; feature: human-associated habitat; material: faeces...
CCGTGTTCCGGGTTCAGACAGGGGCTTCCGTATCGGGATGAATGAAAGGCTAATCTTACACCGGTTCTGTCAATCGGTTCCACCCGTATGCTGGCGGTTCCAAGACCGGGTTATGACAGATACCGTCCCATACTGCCTGCCGGAAACGCTACGACCTAATGCGGATGCGGTGAGCGTGGTTACCTCCTGCTGTCCGCTGATGCTCATGGCCGTGCCGACAGGCAGGGTCACATTGATGGGATAGGTACCAGTTGCCTCTGTCACACCTGCTCCTGCGGCACGTGCCACGATCTCAATCAGGTAAGCGGTGATCTTGTTCGTGCCGGACGAACTGATATCCGTACCGATCTTGTAGGAATAGGAAGCAGATGAAACAGCCATGTCACCGCTTCCGTACAGGTTGTCCCATGAGTCGGGAGAGAAGCTGACAGCCTCCGATGTTTTCGATGAGCTGATGGTGGCATTGCATAACAACGAGTAGGAGGTGAACTGGTCAACTGTCACCGTGACTTTCCCGTCCGTTCCTACCGTATATTCCGCATCCACCCATTGTCCGTTCACATATTTCTGTGCGGTGATGGTTTCAGCTATCTCAGGATCCACGTCATACTCTAACGTCACAGATTCCTGCAATTCGGCCGACGCGTTGGAACTGCTGACTCTCGTACCTATCAGCAAGGTACTTCCAACCGCTTTCGTAACGGCAGAACGAACTGCGGCCTGTTCAACCTCATCCGTTGAATAGATGGGAGTGACAATGATTTGCGTACCGGCTTCCACGGCACCTGCCGGGGCGGTCAATGTCATTTCTATCTCTCCATCCTCATTCCCTTTCAATGTCTCGGAAGTGACAACACCGCTGGCAGAACCGTCCGGCTCTACGTTAATCGCAGTTCCTTTATTGCTCAATGCCACGTTCCACACCGGATTGTTGCTGTCCCCGTCACTCACGGTAACGGAAGTCTCTTTGGACTCCTTGCCATCCGCTTCCGCCTTCAAGGTATAAGTACCTGCGGCTACATTTTCAAACACGAATGTACCGTCCGCCTTAGTCGTTGCGGATGTCCCGCCCATGGAAACGGTTGCCGAAATACCCTCACCGTCAACACCTGTCACACGTCCGCTGATACTATGTGTCACAGCCACTGTAGGCGGGGTTACATTGCTGTAATCGGGGTCATCGTCACTACAACTTGCCATACCCATCGCAAGGCAGGCAACAAGGAGCATGAAAGCCCCTTTCTTCATAAAATTGTACATAAATAAAATGAATTAAAATGTTAATTATAAATGATAAATAACTCTCATGACAGATGTTTTCCGGACCTTCTCAGTCATCCAGAATCCATTCCTTCCATCCGGCATAATCACTTGCCCGACGACCGGCATCCAACGCGTTCCTTGCCGACCGGTCTCATGTCCTGCTGCGATCCTCCTTACATAAGAGGCCGGAACTTCCACCATCACCACACGCCTTCCGTCCCTCAAGTGGAAAATCAACGGTTTCTTGTCCTTATAATGGAATTGCTCTTCCAACAGACATGGCGAATATTCCAACGCCAGCCAACTATCGCCACACCGATACAAGTGAATGGTCTGCCGATTGAACCGTTCCTGATCGAGGGCAGCTTCCAACCGGGTGTCAAGGAATTCAAGCAACAAGGGATATTCCATATTGTCGGTCTTTTACAACAGGTTGATGCAGAAGCATACCCCTCCCGAAAAATACTTTCCGTTCTGCAAAGAAGATTGTACCAGCAAGTGCTTCCACAGTTTCCAGTCGAAGCCCACATTCACGTCATCGCCCGTGTATTCGGCTATCAAGCGCAAATTCTTTTGGAAAGAAGGCTGATAAGTAATGCCGCCCACCGGGCCGTTCCACTTGCTGTTATAGTTGCGCTTCCAATGGCGGTACGCCACATGGATGCCAATGCTGTGACCTTTCAAGCCGATATGCTTGGTGGCGGCAATGTAATAGTTAGAAAAGTATTGGCTTTTCCCGTCCCCATTTTGAGGACTTTCTCCTTCTTTCCCGGTTCCCTCCTTGCTGTCCGTACCGTATGGATCATTGGCACCGATGGCTATAGCCGGCCACCATTTCCCTTCTTTCAAAGGTTGCAGTTTGACAGAAAAGTAACGGTCCTTGAAGCGTAATTTAGGATTGCCTTCCAAGACCTGTCCTTTATTGTCGATTGCACGCCCTTTCTGTAAAGTACAAGTATAGCCGATTTCCAGCCATGAGAAAGGAGTGATACTCAGATAATGGCTCAACGTATTGTATTTCCCCTCGTAATTGAATCCTTTGTCCGGCGTGAATTCCTTGTTCAAAAAATGCGCACCGACACGTGCCTCTCCGGCCTCATCCATTTCTCCGCTCGGTACATGGATCAGTCCGCTCATGCCCGTATATTGTTGGGCGTGCAAGAGTTGTCCGCTTCCGAAAAAGAACAGGCAACCGATTATCAGAATTGTAATTTGTCTCATGGTCTGCCTCCTTCCTTGTTGGTGAAGTCCGGTTCCATCCGATTGGCACCCCATTGCAGACGGTTGCGGTCGTAATGCCCTTCACGTTCATTTTCTTCCGGATCGGTGGAATACATTTTCACAGCGTATGGCTGTCCCTGAATGTCGTAAGTCAGCCTGAAATTGGAAGCCGGACGTACCATCACCTTACGGGCTTTCCGCTTGTAGGGTGGAATCATCATGATGACCTTGAAACCTCCGTTCTCCTTGCCTTGGTCACTGTATTGGGCATACAGACCTACCGTACAGTGCTTGAAATGACGCATGGCTTCGGCCGTCACGCCATAATCCTCATAAAGATACCGGCCACCGTGCAGCCGGAATTCCGTATTCACCTTTTCCAGATAGACGTTCACTCCGGCTTGTCCCGTCACTCGCTCCATCTTGCTGCATTCCCAATCTACAGCCATCGAGCAGAAGCCCGTCACACCCACTTGTGCGTCCAAAGCCAGCCATCTGTTAATCGGATACATCCATTTCACATCCAGCCCATAGCGTTCCCGTCCAAACAGTCCACCGCTCACTTTCAAGAATTGCGAACCGTTCCAGTCCCATTCCTTAGACAGCACTGCCATACTCAGGCGTACCTTCTTATACCGATCCCCATAATCATTATAAACGGGGATTATGGCCTGACCGGCCAATTGCCACCGGTTGCCGATGTGCCATTTCAGACCGGGAGTCAGGTTCACCAAAACCTCGTACATCTTCGTGTAGAAGATATCCCGATAATGCAATTCCGCCCCTGCAAACAATTCCACTTTGGGGCTGACCGGTGCCTGCGACAAAGCTTTTAAAGCCGGCAGCAACAGCAATACAACCACCCCCCCCAATACCGTTTTCTCCTCATTGTCAATCTTTTTTGTTCTTATATATTTCTTTAGTACAATATTTCATATTGTTCCGCAATGTATTTCCATGTATATCGCCTCATGGCTATCTCTTTCATCGGCGTACCGTCCGGTGTATTCCGGTTCAGTAGTTCCGTCAATTCATCCGCAGTCTTGAAGTAACAGGCTTTATTCCCAGTCGTTTCCCGGTTATATACCACATCATACGCCAGAACCGGCTTCCCGAAAAACATCGCCTCCACCAAAGAGGGATTGGTACCGCCCGCACTATGCCCATGAACATAGCAACAGCACCAATTACGCAGCGCATACAACTCGTCCAAGTCATATACCGCATTCACCATTCGTATATTGCTGTATTCAGCGTATTTCTGTTTTAATCCACGGCTATATTCGCTCCGTTCCCAGTTACCCACGAACACAATATCTTTCCCGCTGGAGGCAAATGCCTCACAAATTACATGGCTGTTGTTCTCCGGCTCTATCCGGCATACGCTGACTGCATAGTTGCCCGGTGTCACCCCGTATTTCCGCAGGATTTCCATCTGCCGTTCTTCTGATATATTTCTCAGCACCTGGTCTCCCCCGTAGGCTATCAAAACCGCTTCCTTATGATAGGTCTCCATCACATAGTCCTGAATCCCCTTATTGTCTGCCACCACCACATCGGCATAGCGCACCGCCATTGCCTCACTGGTACGCAGGAACCATTTGGTGAATCCGCCCCATTTGGCTCTGCGATGTTCCAGACCGTCAATGTTAATCACTAATTTTTTCCGGTATAACAGTCTGAATACGGGAAGGAAAATACATCCCGATACCCCCAGTATGACTACCGTGTCATACCCCTTCAACGTGGAGAGCATCGACAGGATATCATAAGGCGTACTTTGCATGCCGTTGGCATGAAACAGCGGAATATATTTCAATCCGGCACCTTTATAAGAATCCCTCCGTTCCGCATAATCTTTACTGCTGCAAAACACGGTATACCGGATATCCGGAGAACAGTTCTCCCCGATAATATTCTCCACCAATGTCTCGAAGCCACCATATTTTGCGGGCACACCCTGTATGCCCACAATCGCTACTCGCTTCATCTAATAAAATAAAAGTTGTTTTTAAATATATGGAAATTCTCTACTTTTCCCGCTTCTGAAAATTGTTTGCGCTTTTCCCTCCAAGGACTGAATATAACCTAAAAGAACCGTTTGAGAATAAAAATCGTTGAAGGTTGGCAGTTGAAGATTCGCTTCATTCGTATAACCCCTGATTTCCGTTGTTATTCATTCAAGATTGTGAGGATTCTTTCAATCATTGTATCATCTTTGAAATATAAAGAGGCTTGGTATGATTCGTTAGCCATACGCATATAATGGTCTTTATCATTGAGCGTTTTCTCAATCAGACAGATGATCCGCTCCAATTCCTGCACATCAACCTTATACCCGTTCACACCGTCTTCCACCATTTCAGCAATGCCGCCTTCAGTCGGTACTATTACAGGAAGTCCCGCACTCATGGCTTCAAGGGCAGTCAGCCCGAAAGTTTCTACAAACTGACGTTTGTCCGATAGGTTCAGCACCACCGATGCTTTGTTGTAAAACGTAGAGACATCCGTCTGACGTGACAGAATCTTAATATTGTTCTTTCCCATTATCGATTGATTTCATCAAAAGAGAAAGGTTTTCAGCCGATTTATATTTTTCCGAGCATTTCAAAGCTTCTTTTGCCAACGAATGGTAAAGAACCTTGTTGTCGAGCATTCTTCTTATTTGCTTCTGAATGATGTCTAATTCCTGCACATCCGTTTTGTAGCCATTGATGCCATCCACTACCATTTCGGCTATGCCGCCCACTGTAGGCACAATCACTGGAAGCCCGCCACTCATGGCTTCTAATGTAGTAAGCCCGAATGTTTCCACAGCTAATCGAGGATTGGTCAGACAAACTACAATGGATGCCGCATTATAAAAAATGGCCACATCAATTTGCCTTGGATAAATCGTCAGATTACCCCCCCCCTTAATATTTGTTAATTTATTGTCGGATAAGTACTTGTCTATGTTTTCTTGGGTGTCGTTAATTACCAGTACGAACTTGTATTGCGGCAAACGATTCGCTAACTCAATGAATTCGCGTGTACCTTTATACTCTTTTAGAGAACCCAGCATCAACACCGTCTTCCGCTCAAAAGCCGCTTCCGCATCGGGGTACAACTTGCTCACAAACTCCGTAGGCAATGCATTCGGTATCACAGTCACTCCTTTCTTCCTTTTCAGAAAAGAAGCCTGGTAAGCCGACACACAAATTATCTCATGCGCCAACTTCTGCATACAGCAGGCCAGCACTTTATAGAACGCCCCTTTGATAAAAGCGTTCTCGTGATAGTGATAGACCACCCGCTTCCCCATAATCCGACCAGCCAAAGCCGGCCCCACGGGCAGTAGCGTATTGATATAGAACACCACATCCTTTCTGAACAGATAGCGGAACGCAAAGAAGAAAGTATATAGCTGAATCACAGTGTAGCGCAACATCGTCACCGCAGGGTTCGCGGAAAAATGATACGGATAAGAATACCGCTTTATACCAGGATGTGTGTTCAGTTCATCCAGCACCCCGCCTTTTGAAGTAACCAATTCTACCTTTTTCCCTTTGCCAAGTAGCCCTTTAAGCACCATGTTCAATACTTTGGGGCTTCCGCTGTAGTCGTTGAAAAGGTGAAAACAAACGATACACTTTTTATTCATTTGCATAAATATTTGAGAAGTCCAATCCATAACTTCATGTTCCTTTGCACATCACCGGTAAACACGCCTTTTTCACGCTTCACGTAATGTGCTATAATGCCTAATAAATAGCTTGTGTAGGCTAAATCCGGATTGCCGAACAAAGATTGAAGGCGTTCTTTATCATGCTGAAAAAGTTTCCAGATGCCATCAGCACCTAAATGTTCCTCAAAAATGGCGGTTTGCGTGAAGAAGTGGAAATAATCCAAATAAGGCGGATAAGTACGCTTGGCGTATTCAAAGTCAAAGGCATATAGGCGGCCTTTTTCCACATATATGTTCCATGGCGTGAAGTCGGCGTGATAAAAAGAGAAAACCACCTCCCTATGAACATAAAAATTCAAAACTTTGCTCACACCCTCCACGATGGGTCTTGTTTCAAATCCCGGCAGGTTATTCATTTCCTCGCAGAGCAAGCACAAATCCCGATAATACTCCGTTTCCTCGAAAGGGATGTGCTGCTTTGTCTTTTCGTGCAGTTCTTCAAGGAATGCCATTTCCCTTTCGTTCCACCGGTGGTCTGTCGAAGAGTGCCGTGTCTTGGTCGTAGTTTGCACAAACAGCCCCAGCCCGTCTCTCCACTCTCCGCTGTACAAACACCGGGGGACGGATGTCACCCCTTTTTGTTCCAAATAGTCCAGCGTTTCCTGTTCTTGCCGAAAAATATGCTTTATCTCATCGTTGTCACTGAATTTGGCATAGCCTAATATGCGTGCCCCTTTGCTGATTTGCATGGTTATCTTTTGATGTACGCATGGAGTGCCGCAAAAGATAGAGAACTCTATGTCGCCCGTGCCAAACAACCGGCATAGCAGTTTTTCCAACTCTGGGACTAATTCATACCGCTTCTTTTCCGCTCCGACTGCTTTATTGACAACACCCAGCCTGTAAAGATAGGGGAATAAGGCCTTCATCCCTTTTCCTTTTATTCCGCTGGGCTGATAGAGGTTCATTGCCGTCCGCATATTCTTGGCAGGCATCAGCCACCGCTTGCCGTCAGCGTTCGAAAAGGTATAGAAAGTATTGCTTCCCCCCTCATTCAGAAGGAAAGGCAAAAGATGTGCTATGCTCATTCTATTTATTGCTTATTCCAGGCTTTCATTATGGCATCCCGTATTTCTTCCCCGCGCGATTGCCATGTAAACTGTTTGCCTGCCAGGCGGGCACGTTCTCCCATATCAGCCCTTTTCTCCTTATCGGTCAAAGTCAGAATGCCTTTGCCCAATTCCTGTATGGTAATCTTCCTCTCACCACGTTGCACGATGATGGCATACTCTTCGGAAAAATACCGGGTATATCCGGTCGTATCAATACACAGGAGCGGTTTCCCCAATGCCATGCTGTCGAACGATACGGTCACGGCTCCCTCTTTCAGCGAAGCGTTTATCACGGCATCGCATTTCTTCATATATTCAAAATAAGTATCCATATCCACTTTACCGGCCATTGTCACATACGGTTCCAATCCATACCGTGCAATCAATGTCTTTAACCGTTGCTCGTCTGCTCCTTTGCCGATAATGGTCAAGTGAATTCGTTGGTTCTCTTTTACAAAAAGCGCCATTGCCTCAATCACCAAGTCGAAGCCGCGCCAGGCATCCAGCCGTCCCACAGTGACAAACTCCGTAATTTCAGAAGAGTTCACGGATTCTTTCCGGGTTGCAGGCTGTTTTTCGTCCACTGCCACGTCTGTAAACAGTATGGCTTTCTCCCGATGCGCCTTCGGTATCTGCATCCGTGTTATATCCGTCTTGCATAATATCAGGTCCGCATTCCTGCATCTCCGTTTGAATCCCGCGTTCCGTTTCATCAGGCTCACCGCCATGTGTCTCATCCGTTCTATCATCTTCGACTTTCGGTCATAATGGTCGGCATACTCCATCGGAATTGTTTCCATGCCACCTACTGGTCCCCACACAAAGAACTGTCGTTGTCCGTAACTGCTCACTTTCCACATGACATTGCCATAAGTCAGGTGGTGGAAAATCCGTATGTCATTCTTCTGCATTGTTCGCTTCACGATGCCATTGGTACATGCCTGCCAGATGTTATAGTAAGTTCGTACCCCACGCATTCCCTTTTTCCAGAACCGTGCCCATTTTGGCCAGTCATAATATAGGAAATGAATGTCGCTATATTCCGGGTGTTCGCCTATCCACGGCTCTATGGTATGCCGGTTACTCTGCCGGGTCAGCTCCCACAGCTCAAAGTATTTCGACATCTCCAATACCCAATGCCAGCCCACGCCGATCTCACTGCCCAAGCCCGGTTCGCAAGCGTAGGCAGAGATAAATATTTTCAGCCTGTTCATTTCTACTTTATTGACCATCTTCATAAAATTATCAATTCATATCACAAAAGCACCTGTCAATGCCTATATCATAAGACCTAATCTGTACACTTTGTTCCAATGTATCTGAACATAGCATTGAGAAAATCATGCCGTGCAATGACAACCCCGATTACGAAAGTAGAATAGTAATAAATCAACAGATGTAAACGGGTTTGTAACAGATTCGCCCCCTGCGTAAAAAAAAGGCAATATAGAATAAACAAAGGGCACAATAGTAGCAGTTCTATATCGGTAGCCCCCCAAAAATGCCACTCGCTATTCATTCCATTCCAGTACCAATATATACCTCCTTTTATTAGCAGAGTGTCCACCTTGGTAAAGATCTGTGAACAATTAATCTGCACCTGATTGATTTACCATTTTCCCATAAAAAGTAATCTTCCCGTCAATTTCTTTTTTCCATGGTGTTTTATATGACAATTTAAAGCACCAATCGTTTTTGATTAAACGTTGATAGACAGGCTCTTCATAAACCTTGTTCAGAAGAAAATGCAGCTCATTTCTTTTCACATTGAACTCTTTATGCTTCACAATAACCTGCCGCATATAGGGAAACTTGCGATAGGCGTAATCCAACAAATAATCCAATATTAAATAATGCGGTAAGCATGCTTCGTTTATGTTAATAGTATAGAGCATATCTCTTAAAAAAGCAAATAAAGCGTTTTGCTTTTCATTAGTTCCTAAATTCCAGCCGCACCATCTGCTGTTCGACCACATAGGCATATCTGCCAGTCCACAGGTAGATGGCGAATAAAACAGCTCTTTTTTCGCGCTATCCGGTATGGCATAAGGAACATAACAAGTAGAGTCAACCCACATGCCTCCATGTTCAGCAAGAAGAGAGATTCTCAGAATATCGGACAAATGAGTGTAACTGATTTCACCGTTATCTACTTTTCGGTAAATAACTTCCGGAATATTCACATAATTACGGATATTTTCTTTCGTAATTAAAGTGACCAAGCCATTGTGCTGTTTAAGTTTGGCAAAACAGCATTTTACCAAAGTAGGCATAGCACCCGCCCCCTGCCACCAAAACACCCATATAGGATAACTCGAAAGCGGAATAGTGTCATTTAATTGCACTTGTGTAGCACTTCTGTATTTCTCAATAATCTCTATATATCTTCTTCTCTTTTCAAAATATCTATCCATATTACGGGTCAAATGCTTTAAACTCCAAAAGCCGATAGTTTTCTTATGGGTGTAATTCCCAATCCACCATACAAGGCTTGGAAAAGCGATTGATAACCCGTAATTTTTCCACTGCTCAAAAAAAGAAGATAGAATCCACTGAGTTCGTGAATATGCCTTTGCCCATAAACCTTGTGTCTTAAATGTTACCGCTGCCATATTATTTCAATCGTTTCAAATTCTTCTTATGTTGTTTCTCAAATATAATATTAAGAATCTTCGTCACCGCCTCTTGTGGAGTGCCTTCATTCATCACTTTGTAATAACCCTTTTTATTCTTCAGATAATCTATTTTTGCATTGATTGCTGCAATGCCCTCCGTATCCAGCTCACGCTTTCGGGCTAAAATAGTATCTGTTTGGGCAGTCAGCAGAATGTTATAATCCAGCGATGGGATAAACAGCCTGCCAAACCCATAAAGGAACTTGGGATTGAGATAGATACGGCTGCGGCGGCTGTCACAGATAATGTCGGTATAATAGCGGTCAAAAATCACCAGGCGAGTGATGCGCGTCATCGTCTTCACCTTAGCCCAATAACCCAAGATATAGTCCACAGAATAGTAGGTCAAACGAAGCAGCGAATTGGACGCACCCGTCCGTCCACCCCGATGCGGATCGCTGTAATTCCTGTCCACCTCTTTCTTTACCCCGGCAGCATGCGCCACCTCACCCAAATTGCCAAACAGCGTAGGGCGGAAATGGTAATAGGCGTGTGCCTTGCGAAACACATCACCCAGGTTATCAATAAGAGTATCAATCACCGTTGTCTTGCCCGACCCGTCCGGGCCGGTAAAGCCGATGGAGAAACCGGTGCGCGACCGGAGATAGTTCCCCACAAAAGTATATAAGAACCTAAACACGTTCCCCACAAAAGCCAAGACATTGCGACGGCAGTTCCATGCCACCGCTTTCAGCAACAATCGTTTGCCCGGTACTCTGTCACATTGGACTATCGAATCACATCCGTACAAATCCTTCACCTTAGCCACTACCGAAGGCAAGTACTCAGCTGTTTCGCGCGTAGCCCTATACTTTTCAGGGTAATAACTTCCTACCGCCCTATTGTACAAATACTTATCCAAAAATTGACAATCCACGTCCACATAATGCAAGAAACCATTAAATTTCTTGTATTGCAAGAACTCTTCGGCATCCATCAGCAAAATACCGAATACCGAAGTGTTCACAAAGAAGTCCCATTGCACCAACTCTGTACGGTCGCCCAGCACCTTGCCGCACACCAAGGTGAGCAATCGGTCACTATGCAGATAAGTCACTATTTTCCAGCCGCTTTTATCTATCAATGCCACCAGCCGGTCTATCATATTCCGATAGCTCTTGCGGGTAATGATAATGTCAATGTCACGACTCCTGTTATTGTCAGGCAGTCCCTCAAAATTTCTCAATACAGCATAATCGGCATTTTCATTCAAGAAACCGATAACCTGCTCAATATGTTCCACAGCTATATTTCTCATCATTTCTTGATATAATTTGCGTTTATTTTGTCCACGATATATAAAGGTTGGTACCATACGGATTTCATCAAAGTCCATATACCTTTCATCCAGACGCCACTTTTCAGATAGAAAACCCCATTGCGCAAGCAGTCCGCTGCCAAAGAGTCTTTTTCAAGTTTGCGCATTTCTCTTTCCGACATGCTGTTCATAAATTCGATAAACGTCATTTCTTTTTCACCTCTGCGCCTCAGCAACAAGTTCTTTTTCACAAACCGCATTTTGATAATCATATTGAAGTGGTTGGTGCTTAGGGTATCTGCTTTTCGATAAAGGTAAAGTACTTTGGGGATGGTCACAATTACTTTACCCTTGGTGTAAAGGTCGCTCAAACGTGTCCATAAATCCAAGTCTTCGCAATAGTCACGATAGCGAGGTTTGCCTTCCGGAAAGCCATCCAATCGGAATCCTCCCACTCTTAGCGCATCGTTTCTTACAAACATGGTCTGTATCGGAAGAAAGATGAGCTTGTTTTTTTGCGCACGTTCCCTGAACATTTCTTTGGAGGTATCGCCGATAAAAAGCCCCCCTCCAATTTCATTATCTTGATTATCAATATATTTCAGCCAAGAACTAACAGCCATTATCTCTTGGTCACAGGTCAATAACTTATATTCCTCTTCTATAAGTGTAGGAAGAGGAAGATCGTCAGAATCAATAAACACAAAATATTTCGTGGTTACATGATTGATTGCAAAATTCCGTGCATGAGCAATACCTTGATTCTCGTTCAAACGTATCAATTCATATTGCCTATGATGTTGCTCAAAGAAAGCATCTACCTTTTGTGTACTATGGTCTGTACTGCAATCGTCCACTATCAGCAAGTAGAAGCCCTGCATCGTTTGATTATAGATATATTGCAAGGTTCTTTCGATATACACTTCCGCATTGTACATACAGATAGCCACTGTTAAATCCATCATCACTCTTTGTATAAAAGATTGTTTCTATTTTTTCAAAATCCTCTAATTGCAAATCTTCTAAATCGTAAATATATGAAATTCAACAAATTACCCCCACCGTAAACTTTATAAAGATAATACATTCGTAAATTCCCATTCAATGTATTAGTTATATTTCTCAACTTATTCAACATCGAGGTTTCTACTTCGCCACAAGTGTTATGTGTATGTATTCTGTAAAGCATCGTAGGCCGATAAACCGTAGCAATGATTCCCTCGTTAGCTGCCACGGCCATAGCAATAACACTATCCTGCATTCTTGAATTATTGAATGGAAAAGAAACCTCTTTTGCCCTGTGGTTGAAGCACATCACGCAACCGGCTATAAATGTGCCTAATCTGAGTTGCTCTAATGAATTCCTTTCTTTCATCAATTTATTCAGTTTCTCAATAGGAAGATTGGTGCGATTTAATTCACTCTCCAATATTATATTTAAATCCGCATCCACCCTTTTCTTATCGGTGTGGACTAAAATAGGTTTGTCAGGGTTTGTTTTCTCCAATTCTCTAACTTTGTCGATACTTATTTGAACCTTTTCCGGAAGCCACACATCATCTTGGTCACAGAACATATAATATCGGCTTTCCACCATATTGAGTAAAGTCATGAAATTCATACAACACCCTTGTCTTGTCAAACCACTGTCAACCCACATAATTCGATTATTGTCAGAGTATTTTTTGATAATGTCTAAAGTCTTGTCTTTCGAACCATCATCTTGAATATAGAGTGTCCATTCATTATTGGTTTGCGATAAAATACTCTCTATCTGTGCATCCAAATACTTTTCGCCATTGTAGGTTGCCATCAGTATGGCAATGGGCTTTGTGTTAATTATCTTGTTCATCTGATGTATAGTTATTATAAAAATATTTCGTTGTTGCTAAGATGAAATAGCACCCCCAAATGTAAGAGAAGTTATTAATGGTCATTCCAATCAGAAAAAAAGCAAGTAAGGTTTCTACTGATAGAAAACGTGGAATACAACACATAAAAATCAAAGATATTGCTACAATAAAACTGATAAGTCCGTATTGATCGATATTCCCCATTTTGGCTGTTTTCAAAGTGGAATACCAATTATTTCTCTGTTCCACAGATACAGTACCTTTTCCGAACCAAGTTTCAGACGAGGTTAAATCTGTATTAGTCAACGTGTTTACTAACGGGTTGATACGTGCAGCCGCACTATTATCGGCTATGGTTATTTCATTTACATCCAATGTCATCACTGCATTTACGGTTACCAACATTCGTTTCGCGGGTAAATAGTCAACATTTGTCAAAATTGCATATCCCAAAGAAAATGCTAATAGCATATGAACAATATATTTCTTTTCAATAAAATACAAGGATAAGAGGATTAAAGCAATAATTGCCGTACCACTTCCCATAAATAACATTACATACAAGAACGCAAATACGATTTTTCTATGATTGTCCCATAAATAGCGGAAACTGGGTTTATTGCCTAAATACAGTTCCTCCATTCGCAGAAAGCCTAAAAACAGGAAAGCCAATATGCGCGCGGATGAAGAAGGCTCGAAAGTAAGTGTATTAAAATGGATAGGTGACAAATAAGTCTGCCCTACCATATTTAAAACAGGCATATATCGTAAACCTACAGCGGAAAAAAGTTGTTGTAATACGGCACAATAGAAAAACGCCCATATAAACACCTGCAAGAGTTTCCTATAATCATCAAACGAGAATGCGCCATCATATACCAGATTATAATACATGATGAACGTTATAACGAACATGAACAGATATCCGATGGTGGAAACACGGACATAAGATTGCATAGTGGCACAAAAAAACACCACTATAATATAAAGTGTTCCTATGAGAAAAGCTTTGGATAGATAAGGAACTTTTGTGGTAAGTATAAATGGAGCCAATGACATGAGTACAATCTTCAACGGACTTACTCCGAATCCCTCTACAAAGAGAATTTGCGTACACATCACTATTAGATACACGATTGCCAATGAGCGATGTGTAAATAAAGAACCAATCTGAATCATTTTCCTAATAGAGATTTAAAATGTTTGTCAAACAGAGGGACAAGCAAATGCTGAATAGGCATAGAAAGGCAAAAACAAGCTAAGGAAACCCAATGCGAGAAAGTTTCATGAAAAACGCCTTCCGCACCCCATTGAAAAAGAACCTCTATAATGGAATAGTGAGTAACCATCAATAACAACGAATTTCTTCCCCAGAAATCAAAGTAGTTCATAATGCGACAGTCTTGGGTGGCTTTTGAAAGGCAAAGAATGCCCCAAGGACCTATCAATGAAGCCAAAATCATATTGAAAAATGACAAGGGCTCCGGTAAATAGTTAACCAACACGAAGGCTGATGTACATAAACAAATGCCTATTGACAATAATTGTTTCCGTGATAAGTTTGAAAACTTTTTCCCTATCAAATGAAAAAAATAGTAACCTCCGGCAATACCAATGCAGGCTCCTGATATGTTGAGCATGGTTCTAAAAGGGGCATTGATTATACGGTAGATAGTTTCTTGTTGAGCATCAAAAATGTGATGGTAGATATTCATATAAGCTATTATGGCAAGAAAAACAGCAGTTTGTATCCATATTTTCTTCTTGTAGAGCCAATGCCAGACTAACTCTCCCCAAAACAATGCTGGAAGAAACCACAAAGTCCCAATTCCTCTTAATGTTACTGATTTATAAGCTTCTCTTGCAATAAGGTTTAAGTCATAATACCCTGCAAGCAGGAGAATAAAATCAAAAACAAGAATTATGACGGTCCAGTAACAATAAGGAATACCCAATTGTTTCCAACGCTTTTGAAGCAGTTCTTTGGTTGTGGAGATGTTTTTCCGACTGGCCATCAACCATCCGGATGTCACATAAAACATCGATATCATAAAAGAACCGACAAAGGTATTCACCTCAGTAGGGAACAGACCATTTTCATAATGCAACAACACAATACACAAAATAGCCAGTCCCTTCGCCATATCAATATATCTTTCTCTTTGCATAAGTGTTATCTATGTGCAGATTTATAATGAAAAATCAATAGTGCAATATATGTTTGTATGGATAATATAGCCATGCATCTTCCAAGAACAGAAAAGCCGCTATAGCGCTTTATAAAATAAATTCGTGCTTTTTCCCAGTTCTTATAGCGTTTTATCGGATCTCCTTTTTCCGATTTTATATGTCGGTGTACCGCCTGTATATCCGCCAAGTAGTATGTTTTTTTACCAACCCTTTCCACTTGCTTTGCCAGTATGGCCTCTTCGCAATACAGGAACACGTTTTCGTCAAAAAAACTGATGCTTTGCATAAAGTCCATACGCACTATCAGGCAGCAACCGCTAACCTTACTACAAAAATGGCTCTCCCGGTAATTGTCTATAAAATCGTATGTATCTGTTTTCTTTTTCTTGAAAGGAACAGTCACCCAGTTCCAACTGCTACTCCAGTGCCCTTCCCGGCGCATCGGATTCTGATGCACTCCATCCGGTGTCACAATGTCGCTGCCACATACCACAATCTGTTTATCCTGCCGCATCCGTTCCACCATACGAACCAAATAGTCCGTTTGCGGGAACTCTATATCAGGATTGGCAATCAATGCATATTCATAGCCTTTCTTTGCGGCATAGCGCAATCCTATATTGTTACCGGCATTGTAGCCACGGTTCTCTTTGTTTTCAAGGAGTGTACAGCCTTGCTCGCTGCATAAGGTGCGCAAGTTTTGTAAATCTGCCTCCACAGAGCAGTTGTCTACCACCACAATCTCAATCTGTATACCCTCCTGTTTCTTCAAAAAAGAAATGCATTTGTGGCAATCGGTAGACGAATTATAGTTCAATAATATTACGGGGATTGTCATCTTCGGTCAGTATTTTCCTTATTGTTTCTTTTTCCTCATCATCAACAGGAAAAGTTTTCTCCTGCAAGCAGAGCTGAAGTTATAAATGGGCAATAGTGCTTTATACCATCTTTTCCCCACCGTATAGTATAAACTTCCCTTGTCGAAACCGGAAACACGTCCGCCCAAGAAAATCACCTTGAACAATTCTCCTATTGACAAGCGTTTGACCAATGAGAAAAAGAAGTCGGAACCGCCTATACGAGTGAGTGGTGAGAGATTGACTGCATCGGAAAGTCGCGACAAGGAATCAATGGTAGTTTTTGCCCAAAAGTAAAGCAATGTTGAATCTACCTCCCTCATTTCACGTACCATTTTTCCCATCGCAACACCGACTTCGCGATTCATCCGCACCGTGTCAGTATCTTGATAGGCTTCGCCTTCTGGAAACAAAGGAGTAACCCCATCAGTATTACGCTTATACCCCACGGTTGTTGGATAAGGCGATGCCGAAAAGTAGGACTCTATCACAGCCGTAGCCGTAGTATCAAGTTGCCCCATGGGGAAATAGGGTTTATAGTCACCATAGCAACGAGGCAAGACATCAGCCCGTACCCCTAAATAGTAAGTGGGCACTTGCAGACTACCTTGAGCCTTCACTATACGGTTGAGCATGAGCCGTGATGTACCTAACCATCCTACATCCACCATAAGCGAACGGCTGCTACCTAAGATTCCCTCCTGACGGAAATAATCAAGGGCAAGAAGCAATGCCTGGCCGCATTGTTCCTTTAACCAAGGCGTAAACGTAGGATGATGGAATATCTTTTGCAAAAAATCATCCGACTGAACTTGCGTAGTAACCTTGTCATAATTAAACTCGATGCCGAAACGTTGTCGCATCTCCATACGGGTGGTCTGGAACAGCCACAGCAAATCATCTACCCGCTTACGCAACAACGAATGCTTGTCTATGATATCCAAGAAACCTTGTTCTTCCATTTCGCTCAGATAAGCTTGTATCAGCGAGCGTCGCGAAACGAATAAATAATTGAGTTTCACATTATCTGGATCCAATGCCTTAGCCATCTCCAACATAATATACCCGTCGCGCGAGAGGAACTGCAAATAGTCGATATGCTGCTCTTTTGCCTCTTTAATTATGTCAATTACAAAAGGCAAGTAAGTAGGTGCTACATAGTCGGCAGCAAAAACCGCTTCGGGAGTATTTAAGCCACGCAACCGTGCCATACGGCTGATGCCCACCAGCCATTTCAATTGCCAGCCGTTGCGAAACGACCGTGCCTGTGACATCAACCGCGCCTCAATAGGCGTATAGGTTGTATCTATCCAACGTGCATTCACCCCATTCTTCCGTGCCATCTTCACATCGCTTCGCTTGTTATCGCCATGATGTATCCACGTTTCGGGATGATATGTACCTCTTATTTTTCGAAATAGACCACCATTGTCCTTACGGGCACTCCATTCGCAAGAAACAATAACCTCATCTGTAGCCTCTGCACAATTTTCTCGAAGCAGAATTTCTTTTAAAAAAGAAGAGCTCAAATACATATCCGAGACAAATTTTATAACATATCCTTTACTACGATAGTCATTGATTTTGTCTTGCATCATAGGGTTAGCCATTAGCATCTCTGCCTCTACCTTCAATTCCATTTGCATCAGTTCGTCAGTACTATATCCATCTAAACCTGCACCAATGGCTGAAGCATACATGGCCTCAAATGTTTCTCCCTTAACAGTGTGTCGCCAAATAAGAAAGGCTTCGCGCCTATATCGGTCTTTTGGATAAAGACGTTGGGCCAAAATAGGAAGAACCACTTCCGGATTCCCACATTTACGTAATAAGACTGTATCAAAAATGTCAAATGTAGCTAATCTCATCGCATGGAATATTTACAATAGGCATAAAGCAATTGCAACATCAGATGCAGTGCTATTGCATATTGGTGCTTCTTTATTAAATATTTAATTTTTCTTGTACCTCTCATAAAAGGACTACAAATTGCATCATTCCAAAATACCTTTCTGTCTTTCAAAGAAGGTACTAAAATAAAGTGCTTCATATTCATCGTATCGACCATTAAGAATATAATCTAAAGGGTATGCACCGATTAAAGTTCGTTTTATTGCTTCACTGGTAAATTTTGTATTTTCATACTTTTGGCTTAATAGTTCCATTCCTTTACTCACTTGATTGAGGGTGTATTCTATTTCTTCTATTTTCAGATTATATCTATCCGCTCCAAATTCTTCT
>ENA-OOUL01000134-OOUL01000134.1-human-gut-metagenome-genome-assembly--contig:-NODE-134-length-18218-cov-3.076822_pt1 | contig 18218 bp, 15 predicted proteins | sample MGYA00241544_ERZ501270 | MGnify/ENA primary metagenome ERZ501270 (study PRJEB25962, sample SAMEA2042283) | human gut metagenome | biome: human gut; feature: human-associated habitat; material: faeces...
AAAACAAAAAAACCACCAGCCACAACTTTCGCTGTGGCTGTAATTATTATTGATTTTCGGCTTCGTTAATAGCCGCCGGTAACGAAACTGTCGCCTGTCGGCAACAGTCAGAACGGCGAATTTGACGCACCGCTTCGGTGCTTATTCGCTGCGAGCGCCACGGTTTTCCTTGAGGATAACGTCGTGTGAGCCGCCCTCAACGATACTTGTAGAAGAAACGAGAGTGAGCTTGGCGTTCTTCTGGAAGTCGGGGATATTAAGGCAACCGCAGTTGCACATTGTTGAACGTACCTTTGACAGTGAACGTGTAACGTTGTCCTTTAAGCTGCCTGCATAAGGAACATAGCTGTCAACGCCTTCTTCAAACGAGAGCTTCTTGTCGCCGCCCATATCGTATCTCTGCCAGTTTCTTGCACGGTTAGAGCCTTCGCCCCAGTATTCCTTAACATAGCTGCCGTTAACGAACAGCTTGTTTGTGGGAGATTCATCGAAACGTGAGAAGTATCTGCCGAGCATCATAAAGTCAGCGCCCATAGCAAGAGCAAGCGTCATATGATAATCGTGAACGATACCGCCGTCAGAGCAAACAGGAACATAAATACCTGTTTCTTCGAAATATCTGTCACGCTCCTCGCATACCTCGATAAGTGCTGTAGCCTGACCTCTGCCTATACCCTTCTGCTCACGGGTAATGCAGATAGAGCCGCCGCCGATGCCGACCTTGATAAAGTCTGCGCCGCAATCAGCGAGGAAGCGGAAGCCTTCCTTATCAACAACGTTACCTGCGCCGACCTTTACGCTGTCGCCGTAGTTTGCACGGATCCAGTCGATAGTCAGCTTCTGCCACTCGGAGTAGCCCTCGGAGCTGTCGATACACAGAACATCAGCACCTGCGTTAACAAGAGCAGGAACACGCTCTGCGTAATCTCTTGTGTTGATACCTGCGCCTACTATATAACGCTTCTTGCTGTCGAGAAGCTCGTTCTTGTTTTCCTTATGCTGCTCATAGTCCTTTCTGAATACGAAGTACATAAGAACGCCGTTATCGTCAACTATGGGGAGTGAATTGAGCTTATGCTCCCAGATTATATCGTTTGCTTCCTTAAGCGTTGTGCTTGCGGGAGCGGTAATGAGCTTTTCAAAAGGAGTCATAAATGTAGATACCTTTGTGTCGGTAGCCATTCTTGAAACTCTGTAGTCACGGCTTGTTACAATACCTAACAGCTTTCCGTGTTCTGTGCCGTCGCTTGTGACGGGCATTGTCGAGTGACCTGTCTTAGCCTTAAGCTCAAGCACATCGGCAAGGGTCATATCGGGAGCAAGGTTGGAGTCGCTCTTTACATAGCCTGCCTTGTAGCTCTTTACTCTTGCTACCATTGCCGCCTCGTCCTCTATCGACTGTGAGCCGTAGATGAAAGATATACCGCCCTCTTTAGCAAGTGCAACCGCCATTTTATCGTCTGATACAGACTGCATGATAGCGGATACCAGAGGAATGTTCATATAGATAGAGCTTTCCTCGCCCTTTCTGAACTTTACAACGGGTGTACGCAGAGAAACATTTGCGGGGATACACTTAGAAGAAGAATAGCCCGGTACGAGCAGATACTCGCCGAATGTGTGTGAGGGCTCAGAGTAAATAAAAGCCATAATTTTACCTTTCCTTTCCTTGCACTTCAGTGCTACGCACTCCGGAATAGCTTTGAGGCAAGCGAACTTTAACCGCTTGTTGCTTAAAAGACTGCTTGCCTCAGAGTATTCCGTATATGCGATAAAAATTAAGTCTACTGTGTATCATCGACAGGTTTAAATTGTCTACAGCAGACGCTTATTATTAATTTAATTATACCTTTATCCTCGCCTCTTGTCAAGAGCCTGTAACGCAAAATTAAGCCAACCGCACAGGCAATTATTCGGCATTTCCGATAAAAAAATGCCGTACAGCCTGACGCTCGATTTTCAGGAGGCGGCTGCACGGCATATTGTGTTTTTTAGTATCTGTTGCCTTGTTACATTATCTGTCCTTGTCGGTCTGCCGTTCGGTTTTTGTTACGGTAGAGTAAAGGTAAACGTCACGGGAATCATTCAGCTTGAAGCTGTCGGGTACCATATAATCAGCCGCTCCGGACTGGTATCTGACGCTCGTCAGCTTTGACTTCATAATGCCCGAGCCGATGAAGCCGATGATGATTCCGACAACTACACTGATGCAGACCGCAATAATAATATCACGGGTCGCTACGGGAGGTTTGTCGCTGTCATCGCCCTCTGTTTCGCCGGTTTCGTTTATTGCGGCGGTGTCATAGTTATCGCTGAGCACTACTGCCGCAGAGTCGTCGCTTATTGCATCAAGAGTATCGAGAGTGGTATCGGCTTGCGCTTCCTGTGCTGTCAGAAGTACCTGTGCGTCATTTCCGGCAGTGTAAAAATCGCTGTCAGCAAAAGCAGGAACCGACGCTCCGACTGCTATTACTGCCGCCGCAAGTATGGCTGTAATTCTTTTCTTCATCATATATAAGCCCCCTTAATTCAGTAATACAAATGCGGAAACGGCAAGTGCTGCAACAGTTGCTATCAGGGCGATAAGTCCCGTCCAGCGCCAGTATGCGCCCTTATCGAGCGGCAGATTTCCTACGAATTTTCCTGTCTGTCCGTTCATTGCGAAGTTGTATATATCACCGTTCCACTTGGCTGTAAGCAGCCATACGGGATATAAGGCATACTTCACAGTACCGTTATCAAGCTGCACGGATGAACTTTCGGTGGTTACCGATGTAAAGTCGGTGGTGGTGCTTGTAAGGCGGTCAAGCGTGCTCTTTTTGATACGCTCGTTGGCTCTGGCGTTGCTTTCGTTGGAATCAACGTCATATTTGTCAGCTATATAGCCCGAAAGATATGCGGTCTGGAAAGCCACCTCGCCGTCTGCCGTAAACGGTTCGAGCGACTCCATAAGGTCATCCGCCATCTTGCTTGAGCCGTCGACCGGCACTCTCTCATAGTCCATTGAGCCGTTGCGGTAAAGCCTGTAGTGCGATGTCTTGGTGTAGTTATACTTGTCATCGCTCCAGCTTTTGACCTTGGTTCCGTGGAAATATGCCTGTGCATCAGCGTGAGCGTCATAGAGCCAGAAAGGAACGTAAACGCCCTTTATATCATCTATGTAGCTGTCCGTTCTGAATGCCTTTGGCAAGAGGCGTTTCTTGCAAAGGTGCTGTTTAAATCCGTTCTTTGCCGCTTCCTTATCCAGCTTGAACGGGATTATTATATCGGGTCGCTTGTCGCCTGCGAACTGTCCTACCATTACTACGGGGCTTCCGCAATAGGGGCAGTCGGTGGCTCCTGTGGTATCGTCACAGACAATCTGACCGCCGCAGGAATTACAAAGGTAGACCTTCTGCCCTTCAAGCTCTCCCTGCATCCACTCGTTGCCGGGCTGGCTTGACCAGTCCATCATATCGGGCTTTTCTTCCTTAAGGATGTCATCGTTACTTTTGAGGGTTTCTGCGTCAAACTCGTTGTCGCAGTAGGGGCATTTCATCTTCTGTGCATCGGTATCGAACTGTAACGGTCCGCTGCAGCACGGGCATTTGTATTCAAGTATAGCTCCCATATAATGTATTTTCCTTTCGTTTTTGGTAAATATCATACTGATGTATTCAGTATATCATATAACCTGAGGTCGTGCAATACACAAATGGGTAATTTTTTATAATCTGTAATACGTTACATTGCGGATCGGTTGCTCAGACAATGGTTCTTTTTGCGTTGATTGTGGTATGAGCCGGATTTTTAAGATGTGTGGGGTTATTAAAAGTCTGCCTCCGCCGTTCAGATAGAACAGCGGAGGCAGACCGGTTATAACAAGAGCCTATAATCCTGATAATTACTTTTCTTCTTCATCAAGCAGATTGGTCATACTCTTAAGGCTGATTGCAAGGGTTGAGGCATTGTGGAACAGCGCCGAGGTCGTCGGTTGGATTATTCCGCCTACGCCGAGAAGTATCAGCATAAGATTGAACGATACGATAAAGCGGTAATTGCGGTGAATCCTTTTCATAAGTGCGGAACTTATTTTTCTGAGGGTTACCAGCATATAAAGGTCTTCGGACGATACCGTGATGTCGGCGATCTCCTTTGCTATGGCGGCTCCCGTATTTATAGCGATACCTGCGTCGGCTTCGGACAGTGCAGGAGAATCGTTTACTCCGTCGCCTATCATTATTACCTTTCTGCCCTTTTCGTGTTCACGCTTTATGAAATTAGCCTTATCCTCGGGGAGAACACCTGCGTGGAATTCGTCAACGCCGACCTTTGCCGCTACCGCCTTTGCGGTCTGCTCGTTATCGCCCGTCATCATAACTATCTTGCTTATACCGCAGTTGTGGAGCGCCTTTATGGCGTCTGCCGCTTCAGCTCTCAGCGGGTCTGATATGCAGATTACTGCGGCAAGCACACCGGATACGGCAAGATACAGGTGAGAATATTCTCCCGACAGCGAATTGAAAAGCTCTTCGTCACCCTCGGGTACTACACAGCCCTCATCTTCAAATACAAAGTGAGCGCTGCCTATGATAACCTTCTCATTTTCCACCGTACTGGATATACCGTGTGCTACGACATACTCCACGCTTGAATGATATTCTTCGTGTCTGAGACCTTTTTCCTTTGCGGCGGCTACTACGGCATTTGCCATTGAGTGAGGATAATGCTCTTCAAGACAAGCCGCAAGACGCAACATCTCGTCAGCATCTCTGTTGCCGAAAGGAATTACCTTTTCAACTGTAGGTGCGGCATAGGTAAGCGTTCCTGTCTTATCGAACACGATAGTATCCGCCTCGGATACAACTTCAAGGAACTTACCGCCTTTTACGCTTATCTTATAATTACTGCACTCACGCATTGCTGAAAGTACGGCTATAGGCATTGAGAGCTTCAGTGCACACGAGAAGTCAACCATAAGCACAGCCAGCATCTTGGTTACGTTACGGGTCAGAAGATAAGTAAGTATCGTTCCGCCGAGCGTATATGGAACAAGTCTGTCTGCAAGCCTTGACGCTTTATCCTCAGAAGAGGATTTGAGTTTTTCGGACTGCTCTATCATCTTTACTATGCGGTCATATCTTCCGCCGCCGAGAGCTTTATCAACGCATACGACACATTCGCCCTCTTCTACTACAGTACCCGCATAGACATAGCTTCCCTCGCTCTTTCTGACAGGGAGGGATTCGCCTGTGATAGACGCCTGATTTACCGTAGCTTCTCCGCCTGCAACCTTACCGTCAAGCGGTATCATATTACCTGTGCGGACTACTATCAAATCACCCTCACGCACATTATTTATAGATATGAGCGTTTCGGTGTCGCCTGTTTTTACCCATACATTTTCAACGTTCAGCGACATTGCGCCTGCAAGATCAGCCACCGATTTCTTATGCGTCCAGTCCTCAAGTATCTCACCGATATTAAGCATGAACATTACAGATGCTGCGGTCTTGAAGTCGCCTCTTAAGAGCGATACGGTCACCGCAGTGGCGTCAAGTACGGCTACGGACAGTTTGCCGCTGAGAAGCGCTTTAAGTCCGTGCTTTATATATTTCCATGACCTTATTACAGCGATGAACGCTCTTATCGGAGCAGGGATAAATGTTTTTGAAATGAAACGGGCAATTACCGTCATTACAAGCTTATCCTCAAACTCACGGTTGAGCTTTCTCGATGTATGGTCGGGAACCAAGCACATTTTCTGAGCCTTTTCAAAAGCAAAAGCGGCAAGCGCTTTAAGCACCGCTTTTCTGTCGGTGAATACTATAACCGCATCGCAGGTACGGTCATATACCGAAACATCGGTAACGCCGTTTACGGCACGGAGGTAATATTCAAGCACGTCGGCATTGTCGAGCGACATTTTTCCGCAGAAAAGATGCACACGCAGTCTGCCTTTGGACTCGTGAAGTATTTTACATTTCATTTTCGGTCATCTCCATATAAAAAACCGACGGCAAACTAAGCGTACCGTCGGCTTTCTATCAATTCTTACGCTTCTTCCGAAACGGCTTCGCAACCGCAGTCACAATCACATTCGTCTTCGATAACAGCATTCTTAGCGTCACGCTTTTCGTTAATATCCTTAGCGTCGGCGAGAATGTCGCCTGCGTTTTCCTTAACATTGGTGACGGTCTTCATAACCGATTCCTTAGCACGAAGAGTAGCCGCTGTAACCTGTGCGTATACCTTCTTTGCGTCTTTACTGCCGAGTAGCTTGAGGCCGACCGAGCCGAATGCTACGCCGCCTGCAAAAATACCTAATTTTACCCAGTTCATAATTGGACCTCCTTATATCATCGCTCTTTACAGAGACCGTCTGTGTGATTTGTTCGGGCGGTTAAGCTAAAACACTAATTGGTGAGTCTTGGCTAACTACCTTTACATAATAAAAAACGGAATCACAGCGGATATGTTCCGCAATGCTATTCCGCAGGCACTTTAATCTGCCTTCAAATCTTCTTACACAGACTTTACTTTTGTTTTTATTTAGTATAGCACCATACTTTTAATTTGTCAATAAGTTGTAACTTGCTAACCGCTACTGTTTTTAACGATAATTTTCGACGATTTACAGCAGGAAATTGTGCATAATTACGGATGCATAGGGGAAGTCGGCGATTGCATAATTATAACAAAAGCACCCACCGGAACAGTGGGTGCAAAATTGACGATTTTTAAAATCACGGACCTGCGGGAGCAGGTGTTGCGGAAGCTGTAGTCGATGCAGACGGATCTGCCGGAAGATCAACTTCGCTGAACATAGTATATCCAAGCATAGAGTATCTTTCAGGGTAAGCGCCGAAAAGATAACCGTCCACATAATAATTGTCGGTGGGGAAGATAGTAGTCTTTGAATATGTTGAGGCGGTGTCGGTTGATTTACTGATGTCATCTATGAAGGTTTCGCACCAGTAGGTCATTATGACCTTGCACTGATCGTCAACCAACGCATAGTAATATCCCTCGTCATCATCCGTCGAGAATGTGTTCAGCTTATCAAGCAAAGAGTGGTCGGTGCTTGAGGCAGTTATCTCAGCCGCAAACTGAAACTGTGTATAGCCTGTGGCGGGGTTTGCCGCAGTGCCGTCTGCCGGTGCTGACAGCTTTGCCAGCTTAAGCTCGGTGAAGCCGTTGTTCTTCTCGGCTTTTGCGCAGATGTACATATAGTCGCCGGTATTTATGGTATATGTCATTGCGCCTTTTTTATAGGACAGGTAGCCTGTCTGCAATTCGGGTGAATCTGCCCTGTACTGTATAAGTATCCTCTGTGAGCCGAAGTAGAAGCTCTTTGCCTTGGCAACTGCCGCCTGCGGCTTTCCCGCATTCATCGACAGAGGTAATATGATAGCTGTAAGCACTCCTATCATTGCAAGAACAACGATAAGCTCGACCAGCGTGAAGCCTTTTTTATTTTTAAGTTGCATCAATCTTCGCATCAGTCTAACCTCCCCATAAAGCTGTAGACTATATTTCAAACTAATTTTACCATATTTTTTATGCAATGTCAACCGAAATTTTAAGGTATTTCCCGTAATATTATGCTTATTGATAAAAAGACGGCGGGTTATTGCTGTGCCTGTGAAACGGAGAATAAAAAATTACAGCAGCTCACGCAAGGGAGAAAGCGCAGCTGCTGTAATCTTTATATGGGAATTTCGATGTAAGCAAATATTATTTTGACAGATCTGTTTTTCTTACTGCGTCACGGACCTTAAGGACGAATGTCGGAGAAACCGAAAGCTCGTCAATGCCCATGCGTAAGAATGTTTCTGTGAGGGTGGTATCTGCCGCAAGCTCGCCGCAGATTCCTATCCACGCACCGTTCTTATGGGCGTTTTTTGCGCTCATTTCGATAAGGCGGAGAATAGCCTCGTGGTGAGTATCGACAAATTCCTCCGCATCGGGATTCTGTCGGTCGCAGGCAAGCGTGTACTGTGTGAGATCGTTTGTGCCTACGCTGAAGAAGTCTACCATAGGGGCTAAGCGGTCGCTGATTATCGCCGCCGCAGGAGTTTCTATCATAATACCTATCTCGGTCTTGTCGGAATACTCGATGCCCTCAGACTTAAGCTCCGCTTTTACTTCCTCGCAGATTGCTTTGATACGTTCGACCTCGCTCACCGATGTTATCATAGGGAACATTATGCCGAGATTGCCGTAAACGGACGCTCTGAACAAGGCTCTGAGCTGTGTTCTGAATATCTCCGGGCGGGTAAGGCAGATGCGGATGGCACGAAGTCCGAGTGCGGGGTTTTCTTCCTTTTTCAGTCCGAAATAGTCCACCTGCTTATCTGCGCCTATGTCAAGCGTTCTTATTATTACTTTCTTTCCTGCCATACTTTCAAGCACACGCTTATAAGCGTGGAACTGCTGTTCCTCTGTCGGAAAATCGGAATTTTCAAGGTACAGAAATTCGCTTCTGAAAAGTCCTATTCCGCCGGCATCGTTCAGCAGTACAGCGCCTATATTGTCAATGCCGCTGATATTTGCGAACACGTTTATCTTAGTGCCGTCAAGGGTTATATTCTCCTTGCCCTTAAGCTCCTGCAGGAGCTTTTTCTGCTCCTCGTCACGCTTTTGCTTTTCGGTATAGGCTTTTAAGGTCTGCTCATCGGGAGAAACTATAATCTCGCCCGTGAAGCCGTCTACTATGGCTGTATCGCCCTCGTTTATCTCGGCAAGGAAGCTGTCGCCCACGCCGATAACGGCAGGGATATTCATATTTCTTGCGAGAATTGCCGTATGCGAATTTGACGAGCCGTGAGCGGTAACGAATGCAAGCACCTTGTCCTTATCAAGCGAAACGGTTTCGCTCGGTGCAAGATCGTCCGCACAGACAATCGACTTCTCATCGGCCGTGGTGCTGTCGGTATTTGCACCTGTCAGGTTTGCAATAATGCGGTTGGAAATATCCCTTACATCTGCGGCTCTTGCCTGCATATAGGCATCGTCCATAGACGAGAACATTCCTGCAAAGTTATCCGATGTAAGCGCTACCGCATATTCGGCATTTACCGACTGGGTATCTATTATGTTTTCGATAGACTCGTTGTAATCGTCATCATCAAGCATCATCAGATGAATCTCGAATATCTGTGCGTGAGTTTCTCCGACCTCTCTGAGTGCTTTTTCGTGAATCTCGGTAAGCTGTTTTGCGGCAAGCTCCTTTGCCGCTTTTACTCTCTGCTTTTCCTTTTCGGTATCTTCAACGTGTATGCGTGTTACTGCCGCATCGCACTTTTTGAACACGGATATTTTTCCTATTGCCACTGCGCCGTATACGCCTTTGCCAAGATATTTCTTCATTATTGCTCCCCCTTTTTTATCGGATAACGGTTTTACCGCACCGCCTGACAGTGCGGTAAAAGCCGATAGTCTTTCTTATTCGCCGAAGCCGCTTTCGAAAAGCTCTACAGCCTTGTCAAGTGCCGCCTGCTCGTTATCGCCGTCTGCGGTGATCTCAACGATTGAGCCTTTCTTGAGGCCTGCCGCCATTATCTGCATTACGGCTGTTGCCTTTGCTGTCTTATCGCCGCTTGCGATAGTTATCGTGCAACCGGGGAATTTCTTCATTTCTGCGGCAAGCTGTCCTGCGGGTCTCATATGAAGTCCCTGCTCGTTTACTACTGTTACTGTCTTTGTTACCATTGTGATACGCTCCTTTTTATTTACTTAACGTTTTTTGTTTCGGGTTCTTTTACCGTTTTCTTCTTTTTAAGCAGTGCCAGCAGTAACATTGATACTACAGCGCCTACTGCAAGGGATACAAGGTACATAGGCCAGTTGCCTACAACGGCGAATACGAAGATGCCGCCGTGCGGTGCCATAAGCGTGCAGTTGAATGCCATTGAAAGACCGCCTGCAACGCCTGCGCCTACCATACAAGCCGGAATAACTCTGAGCGGGTCTGCCGCCGCATAAGGAATTGCGCCCTCTGTGATGAAGCTAAGTCCCATAATATAGTTTACAGGGCCGTTCTTGCGTTCTTCTTCTGTCCATCTGCTCTTGAAGAAGGTTGTTGAAAGTGCTATCGCAATAGGAGGAACCATACCGCCTATCATAACTGCCGCCATTATATCGTAGCCGCCTGTTGCTATTGCCGCAGTACCGAATACATAAGCCGCCTTATTGAACGGTCCGCCCATATCTATAGACATCATAGCGCCGAGTATAACACCGAGGAATATCTTGCTCTCTGCGCCCATATGGTTCAGGAAATCGGCTATCGCAGTGTTGATGATACCCATAAAGGGATTTATCGCACACATTACTACAGCTATGATGCCAAGACCTGCGAGGGGGTAAATGAGAACGGGCTTGATACCGTTAAGGGCTCTGGGCATCTTGTCGCAGAGCTTTTCAAGTCCGAGCATAATAAATCCGCCGACAAAGCCTGCAAAGAGTGCGCCGAGGAAGCCTGAGGGAACATCGCCGCCTATCTTGACGAAGGTCGAGCCTGTAGTTGCAAGATAGCCGCCGACAAGTCCTACAAGGAAGCCGGGTCTGTCTGCTATACTCTTACCGATATAGCCTGCAAGTATGGGTATCATAAAGTTGAAGGCATAACCGCCTATTGTCTTGAAGAATGCCGCTACGGGAGTTACCGTACCGAAATTATCGCCCGGCTGTACGCCCATCAGCGTATCTATAAGGAATGCAAGCGCTATGAAGATACCGCCTGCAACGGTGAACGGGAGCATATTTGATACGCCGTTCATCAGATGCTTGTATATCTTTCTGCCGAAGCTCTCGTTTGCCATAGATGAAGATGAGCTTGCCGCTCCGCCCTCGTGATGATAAACAGGAGCATCGCCCTTTTCTATTCTTCCGATAAGCTCCTCGGGAATCTTTATACCGTCGGAAACCTTTGTCGAAAGCACCTTTTTACCGTTAAAACGAGCCATCTCGACCGACTTGTCAGCTGCTACGATGATACCGTCGCACTCTGCTATTTCCTTATCGGTAAGAACGTTCTTTGCTCCGCCTGAGCCGTTTGTTTCAACCTTGATAGAGATTCCGAGCTTCTTGCCTGCCTTTTCGAGTGCCTCTGCCGCCATATAGGTATGTGCTATACCTGTAGGACAGGCGGTAACCGCAAGCACCTTTATCCTGTCGGTATTTTCAGGCACTTTCTTAGCTGAAGGTTCATCGGGATACTTTGCCTTTTCGGCGGTGTCGATAACCGATAAGAACTCGTCTGTATCCTTTGCCGAAAGGAGCTTTGCTCTGAAATCCTCGTCCATAAGCAGAGTCATAAGACGTGAAAGCACCTCAAGATGAACGTCTGCCTCAGTATCGGGTGCGGCTATCATAAACAGCACGTCTGACGGCTCATCGTCAAGCGCTTCGTAATCAACGCCGCCCGGCACGGTCATAGCCGCAAGCGAGGGGGCTTTTACCGCACTGCTCTTTGCGTGGGGGATCGCTATGCCCTCTCCTACCGCTGTCGAGCCTTTTTCCTCACGGGCTAAAATGCCCTGCTTATATATCTCTCTGTCGGATATGTTGCCGCTCTTCATCTGAAGATCGACCAGCATATCTATAGCCTCTGTCTTGCTTTTCGGCGCACCGTTTAAAAGAATGCTGTCCTTATTTAATAAGTCAACTATTCTCATATTCTTTTCCTCCTTTTTCGGTTTAAGCTAACTGCTCCATAAGCTCGTCTATTGTTTTCTTTTCTGCAAGTCCGTCGGAAAATGCCGTTGCTCCGCCGGACGCTGTACCAAGTTTAAGTGCATATTCATAGTCGCCGTTTTCACAGCCTGCGATAAAGCCTGCCACCATTGAATCGCCTGCACCTACGGAATTTCTTACCTTGCCCTTGCATACTCCGCAGATATGGGTCTTTCCGTGTTCGTCAAGAAGTATCGCTCCGTCGCCTGCCATAGAAATAAGGACATTTACAGCGCCCTTTTCTCTGAGCTTTCCTGCGTACTTTATTATATCCTCGTTTGTCTTAAGCTCTACTCCGAACATTTCGCCAAGCTCGAAATTGTTGGGCTTTATGAGGAACGGCTTGTACTTGAGAACGTTCAGCAACAGCTCCTTTGTGGCATCTACCACAAATCTTATCCCTCTGTCGCAAAGACGTGCCATAATACGCTCATAAATATCCGAGGGAAGCGATGAGGGGATACTGCCTGCAAGCACCAGCGTGTCGCCCGCCTTTAAGGAATCCAGCTTTGTAAAAAGCAGGTCTATGGCTTTAGCTGTTATCTCGGGGCCTTGTCCGTTAAGCTCGGTTTCCTCGTCCGACTTTATCTTGACGTTTATTCTCGAAAAGCCTTTTTCAAGATGAACAAAGTCGGCATCTATGCCCTTTTCGGTGATACCCTTTTCAATTGCCTCGCCTGTGAAGCCTGCAACGAAACCGAGTGCCTTTGACTTTACGCCAAGCTCGGATAATACCAGCGAAACGTTTATGCCCTTTCCGCCGAAGTATATCTCCTCGCTTTCCGAGCGGTTTACCGCTCCTGCCGTAAGCGCTTTTGTACGCACGATATAATCAACCGCCGGGTTAAATGTTACCGTATATATCATTGTCCTACCTCCGTAATGTCTGCCGCTTCTTTATACTTTCTGTTGGGAATCATGTCTGTGATTATGACAGCCTTTCCGAGTCCTGCAAATGTCGCTGAGCTTACCTCGTCAAACTTTGAATGGTCGGCTAAAACGAAAACCTCACGGCTGCTCTCGATAGCGGCGGCCTTTACCTTTGCCTCGTTCACGTCGGGGGTCGTAAAGCCGGCTGTCAGCGATATGCCGTTTGTACCCATAAAGCACTTTGTGAAATTGTAGTTTTTCAGCGTGAGTACGCACTCAGCTCCCACAATCGCCTCTGTGCTGGCTTTTATCTCGCCGCCTGTGATAAAGACCTTATAGCCCTTTACCGCCAGCTTCTTTGCGTGAATAAAGCCGTTTGTGACGAATGTAACATCTCTGACGGTAAGATGATCTATCATCTTCTCCGTTGTCGTGCCTGCGTCAAGAAAAACAAAGTCACCTTTTTCGATCAGCTTTGCGGCATATTCTGCGATTGAATTTTTTTCTTCGGTGCAGATTGCGGATTTTTCCTCGACGTTTTTCTCTACCGACGAGAAGCTGTCGTTCTTTGACATTGCGCCGCCTCGCACCTTGATTATTTTGCCCTCATTTGCAAGAATAATCAAATCACGTTTTACGGTAGACGCAGAAACGTTAAGAATCTCCGAAAGCTCTGCGATAGTTACGCTTGCACGCTCGTTCACCGCTTTGATTATCATTGAATGTCGTTCTTCTGTCAGCATATTAAGACCTCTTTAAAAATATCATGATATTAATCCGGTGAGCTGTTTTAAGCTCTTTTGGACTTTACTCTCTGTCCTTGAGCTTATAATAACACGTTAAAAGTTCAAAATCAAGCACTTTCGTTCAGATTTATTCAAAAAAGCGTGATTTTTGTTGTATTAGACAACATATAGCAAGAGTTTTTGTGCAGTTTGAATAAAATTGAGTGATTTTGATGCGCTTTAGGTCATAACGGGTCATAATCAGTAAATTAAGCTCAAATAATGTTAATAGCTTTCTGATTTATAAAATCTGCTCACTTTTAAAATTTTAATGCTGCTATTCACACGAACTTTATAAAAACAGGGCTTTTTTGTGAAGTTTGAACGTTTTTCGGTGTGTAATTTGTAAAAATCGTTGATTTTTGTGAATTACAATTGATAATAAAGAACATCGGCAGACCTTGCGAACAGTCTGCCGATGATTTTATTTACTTTATTTACGGTTGTTGAAATCTTCCTCTATTTCCTCGCTCCAGTTATCGTCTATCCTGCCCTTACTGCGCATTGCGGTGAGCGGAGCGGAAATAGCGTCATAGATTACCTTTGTGCCTTTCTTATCTGCGTGATAATTTACGGCTCTTGATTGTTCAATACCGAAAGATTCGGCTGTGACTATTGCGTCTATATTTGCTCCGATAAAGAGAAATTCCCAGCCGTATTTCGTTCTCTGGCGCTCTATCATACGTTTTATATCGCTCTTGCTGTAACGACGGCTTGCGTTTTCCAGACCGTCGGTTGTTATCACGAATATTGTGTGAGCGGGTATATCCTCCGGACGTGCGTACCTATGGATATTTCCTATATGGTTTATTGCTCCGCCTATTGCGTCAAGCAGTGCGGTGCATCCGCCTGCGGAGTAATCGTCAGCCGTAATCGGCTTAACGGTGTTGAGCTCCGCTCTGTCGTGAAGTACAGTTGTTGATGTGTCGAACAGAACGGTGGAAACGTATGCTTTGCCAGGCTGTTTTTTCTGCTTTTCTATCATTGCGTTGAAGCCTCCGATAGTGTCGGATTCAAGACCTGCCATCGAGCCGCTCCTGTCGAGTATGAATACCATCTCAGTCGAATGATTTATCTTGTTTGCTCTTGCTGTTTTAACGTTTATCTTTTTCATGGTTTTTTCCTCCGCTTATTAATACAGATTTGGGTTTTCTTATCTTCTGTCTGTATTTTAGCATATGGGGAAATAAAAATGGTCGCATGAAAAGCGACAAATGAAAAATCCTGCGATTCGTATGTGGATCGCAGGATCTGGTTTATGCGCCGAGCAACATCTGATCGTAAGAGAACAGCGTTTCGTTAATTGTGATTATGTCGTAAATGTTGTTTTTGATAAAATACTCTATTATAATGTCAAACTTGTTGCTGTGCGACAGGGCATAGCCTGCTTTCATCAACAGCTCGGCGGTTTCTGGGAGCGACAGACCGAGCGCTATCGCAAAAGCAACTGCTGTAGGCTTTGACGGCTTATAATCAATGTTGCTGCGAATCTTCGAAAACAGCTTGCGGTCAATGTTAGCCTTTTTATAGCACTCCGAATCCTTCATACCGCTTTCATCTATCTTGCGCAGGAGCATCTGTGAGAAGCTCTCGTCTATACTGCCCAGTGCATCCTCAAGAGTACCGTCTTGCGTTTCCGCTTCTGCTTCAAGAACGCACATATCGTCAAACGCTTTTTTATGTGCGGTTGCTACCGTAGGAAAACAATGTGTGGTTGCTGTGTCCGGCAGCTTTCCCCTAAATAATCTGCGGCTTTTTTCAGCCGGCTCATCGGTATGGCTCTGAGCGTAATTATCGTCAATATAGCTTTCTATATCAGAAAACAGCTTGTTTGCCCTTAGAAAGCTGTCGCTATCAAAAATGACAATATAGACCGTCATATCGTCAGCCTGTTCGTGAGTGGCGAGAAAATCGAGAATCGTATCGGACGCAACACGGAACGCCTGTTCTTTCGGATAGCCGTAAACTCCTGCCGAAATCATCGGAAATGCGACCGATTCACAACCATATTCCAAAGCGAGCGACAAGGAATTTCTGTAACAGCTTTCAAGCAGTCGCTTTTCGCCGAAATCGCCGCCCCGCCATATAGGGCCTACCGTGTGAATTATATATCTGCAAGGCATTTTGCAGCCGCTTGTGATTTTGGCTTCACCCGTCCTGCATCCGCCGAGTGCGAGGCACTCTTTATAAAGCTCCGAACCTGCAGCACGGTGTATTGCGCCGTCCACTCCTCCGCCGCCGAGCAATGATTCGTTGGCGGCATTGACTACCGCATCGCAAGGAAATTTTGTAATATCTGCACGGACTATCTTTAACGGCATAATTTTCTCCTTTATTTAAGAACAGCTTCGATTGCGGATATTTCCTCATCGGTAAAATCGAGCTTATTGATGCACTCCGCATTTTCGACTATCTGTGACGGGCGGCTTGCACCGATAAGGACGGTTGCTACCGCCTTATTATGAAGTACCCACGAAAGCGCCATCTGCGACAGCTTCTGTCCTCTGCTCAGCGCAATTTCATTCAGAGCATTAAGACGCTTCAGCATTATATCATCAAGCTGTCCCTCAAGCCACGGTGCGCCGCCTTTAGCAAGACGTGAATCTTCGGGAACGCCGTGGAGATACTTATCTGTAAGAAAGCCCTGATAAAGCGGTGAGAATACGGCAAGGCTGAGGTTGTTGTCGAGGCAGTATTTATCGAGATTGTCACGTTCCACCCAGCGATTGAGCATTGAATATGACGGCTGATTTACTATAAACGGCGTTCTCAGCTCTTTGAATATTTTCTGAATTTCTGCGGTCTGCTGTCTGTTGTAATTTGAAATTCCGACATAGAGAGCCTTGCCCTGTCTTACCGTATTGTCAAGCGCAAGCGCAGTTTCTTCAAGCGGTGTGTCGGGATCGAAAATGTGATGATAGTAGATGTCAACATAATCGAGCTTCAAGCGTCTGAGGCTTTGGTCGAGAGAGGCTGTAAGGTATTTTCTTGAGCCGTTCTTGTCGCCGTAAGGTCCGTCCCACATTTCATAGCCCGCCTTTGTGGAAATGCAAAGCTCGTCACGGTATTCCCTCATACCACGGTCGAGAATCTTGCCGAAGTTTTCTTCCGCACTTCCGTTATAGGGATGTCCGTAATTGTTGGCTATATCAAAATGAGTAATGCCGAGATCGAATGCGGTATGCACCATCTCCTCGGCAGTCGCAAAATCCGAGCCGAAGCCGAAATTCTGCCATAATCCGAGCGAAACTGCGGAAACCTTAAGTCCGCTGTTGCCCAGTCGATTGTAGACCATTTTGTCGTAACGGTTTTCATTTGGAGCAAACATAATAAACCTCCTGTTGTTCTTGATGCTTTAGCCTTGCTTCTGCCCGTGAAATATCCGGCATGAGCATTTCGGTTCAGATGAACTGACTTTATTATATACTTAATCCGTGCGGATTTCAAGAATATTGATCTGTGGTTTGCAAAAAAGCTCCGTGTATTTTTCAATGCACGGAGCTGTGTTATACATAGAATATGTACGGTTATCTTAAAAAGCCGAAGCTTCTTATAATTGCGGGTTCCTTAGCCTTGCCGGAGCAGATCTGGAAGAAAGAAATTATCTTTATTACCCATATAATTCCCTGTAAAATCGGGAATGCAATCCAACCGAGGAAAGGAATTATAAGAACGAATACAGACAGGATAGAAACAACGGTTATCTTAAGAGCCTGTCTTATATGGAACATTGTGTACTTTGATGAGTGAGTTGCGAGGAGGGCAACAATGATGCCGATAAAATCCATAAGGTAACAAAGCATAGCAAAAACCTTGTTATCTGAAATATCCTTAGGATCAAATTCAGCGGTATGATCATAAGGATCATAAGCAGGAACAAATGCCTGCTGAGGGGGTACTGCATTCTGCTGAGGGGGTACTGCACCAAACTGTGTTCCGCATGATGTGCAGAAAATTGAACTGTCGTCAAGCTGTGCATGACAATTTGGACATGTTTTCATATTTTTTTCTCCTTTAAATTCATGTGTTCTGCGGATAGTTTAACCGACAGGACATTACTTAATCTACATACAGTATTATAGCATTATAATTTGCTAGTGTCAATCGGAATTTGAATAAAATAACTTTTTACTTGCTTAATTTATCCACCGGCGGCGCTTCTCAGCCTTTGCCACCGACTTCGCAGCTCAGTGTTAAGCGTTTCGGACAACAAAAAAGCACTGCCTGAGCAGTGCTTGAATGGCTCCCCCTGTTGGACTTGAACCAACGGCATCGTGATTAACAGTCACGCGCTCTACCGACTGAGCTAAGGAGGAATATATAAAGAAAGCACAGAAACTGTGCTTTCTTCTTTATGTCGGCATCTATCTATCTTCCCAGGCAGTCACCCGCCAAGTATTTTCGACGTAAATGAGCTTAACTACTGTGTTCGGAATGGGAACAGGTGGAACCTCATCACAATCAACACCGACTTTTAAGGGATATTCCCTCAAAATTGAATAACGAACCAAAAACAAAACATATATTCTCATTAGGTTTAAGCCCTCGACCGATTAGTATCTGCTGGCTAAATTGCTCACACAACTTACACCTTAGACCTATCAACCTCGTAGTCTACAAGGGGTCTTAACTTAAAAGTGGGATATCTTATCTTAAGGACGGCTTCACGCTTAGATGCTTTCAGCGTTTATCCGATCCGCACTTAGCTGCCCAGCTGTGCCACTGGCGTGACAACTGGTGCACCAGAGGTGCGTCCATCCCGGTCCTCTCGTACTAGGGACAGCTCCTTTCAAATATCCTGCGCCCACGACAGATAGGGACCGAACTGTCTCACGACGTTCTGAA
>ENA-OOUL01000149-OOUL01000149.1-human-gut-metagenome-genome-assembly--contig:-NODE-149-length-17167-cov-2.405101_pt1 | contig 17167 bp, 11 predicted proteins | sample MGYA00241544_ERZ501270 | MGnify/ENA primary metagenome ERZ501270 (study PRJEB25962, sample SAMEA2042283) | human gut metagenome | biome: human gut; feature: human-associated habitat; material: faeces...
CATCGGATTCTGCGACAGCCATAACCTGTTGAATAAATGGATCACTGTTCAGCTTATCTTCATCGACAAGCTCACCGTTGACTATCCCTGCGTCCTCAAGCTGCTGACGAATAACTGCGGGATCTACGTCGTCAAGCTCGTCGTGTTCCTCATAGAACGGTGTAAGCTCCTCATCGGACACATAAATGAGGTCGTCAAACTCCATACCGTCCAAGCCGTTCTCGACAATATCCTTTGCCGTATCCGCATTGGATTCAACATCGGGAGGAGTACAGCTGATAACTTCGGCAACTTCCTTTATCTTTGTCAGCAGAAGGAAAGCACGGAGGTTTTCCATCTTACAGCCGTCCTCGAAGAATACACGGACGGTCATGCTTCCCTCAACGTTGCTTCCTGAAGGAGCGGCAGATGCTTCCTGCTTTGCCGCAGGAGCGCTTTCAGCAGGAGCAGCACCGCTTTCCATTGCCTTTAATCTTTCCGTTGCGTCTTCGAGCTTTTTGAACGTTTCCGAGAAGTCGGTAGGCGTATAGTCGTCATCCCCCGAATTCTGTATATACTCGATCTCAGCCTTATATAGATCGGAAACCTCAAATATAAGTTCATATACAAAATGTGCGTCCTTCGCAATTTCGGGCTTCTCCCTTATTACAAAGAACATATCCTCGCCCTTGTGCGCAAGATGCTGGAGATTTTCGAATCCCATCATCGCAGACGAGCCTTTGATTGTGTGCATTATTCTGAATATCTCGTTGATATCCTCCTGCGAGAATACATTTGCATCCTCTGTTCTGAGAAGAATTTCATCGAGCTGTTCAAGCAACGTATTGGTTTCAAATATGTACATTTCGAGCATGGATTCCATGCCGGGTTCAACCTTTGCCATATACAAAACCGCCTTTCCCTGATTTTTTTTATTATGCAATCGTAAGATTGATATTGATAAATCCCTTGAAATGTGCTAAACTTAAAGTCAAGCAATGCGATGCACGGCTTTAAAATGTGCATCTGAAAGGAAATATATATGCCCAACATTCCACAGATTACGGCTCCTGTTTCCAACAGTAAGAGCTATTCGTTCACAAACCGGCAGTATGACGGTAATATAGAACCGTTTGATATGGTCGAGCTTGCTCAGCCTATCAAAGCATCTACGGCGCAGGATAACGATTCCGCCGCCGCTATGATGATGGGCAGAAAGAATCTCGCTCCGCTTACTGTTCAGATAAAAGATCCCACTATGGCGGTCGAAACGCTCAAGAACCTGTTAAGCTCGGATCTGCTCGAGCAGACGATGATCAACGGTTACACAGAGCTTTACGACGATATGGATGAACTTATCAAGAGCTTTTATCTTGCTCCCGAAAAGCTGGTCCGTGAGATTCAGAACCAGGAAAAGCAGAACACGATGTTCAGCGGTGATGAGTTTTACAAGCTGCTCCACGGTATCCTGAAGACCACCACAAGCCCCGATATAAAAGAAAGTATCGGTCAGCTCCTGAAAGCACTCAACTATTCGTCAAACAAGCAGGAGATACTTAATGCACTCGGTGCGAATCTCAAATTCCTGTCCGAATATTTTTCACCTAACGAGTCGCTCTCCCGCAAGCTCTCCGATTTGTCTTCACAATGGAAGAGCAGTAGTGCGGCTGATATGTTCGAGCCGCTCAAGAGTGAAACGCTCGCACTGCTGAAGGACGTTTCCGCAAGTCTTCTGAACGATGAAAGAACACAGACGTTCATTCCGCTCATAATACATAATCTTTCACGCTACAACACCAACAACGGTATGCTCAAGGAGAGCTTTGCAAATCTCCTTGCATATATTCCGTCGGATGATATGCGTAGGGAACTGTCTGTTGCATTTGGAAATCTTCTTAAAAAGATTTTCAGCAAAAAACAGCTCAGCGAGATGTCGGATATTCCTGATAGTTATAATAATACACTAAATCAGTCTGAAAATCAAGACTATTTAAGCATTTTTGACAATAAAACTGAAAAATTAACTCTGTCTTTGTTCATTAAGTCGCATTTATCCGATGAAAGCTATCTTTCGGAGCTGGATTTGTCCAGAGATAAACTGGAGTTTCTGACATCGCCGTTTGATGAAGGAAAACAATCCGGATTGCAGACACTTAAGAATATAATAATGGCAATGCTCACAGGCACTGACAGCCGACAGATTATTCCTGCGGTGCATCGTGATTTTCAGGGGATCAAGGATATGGCGGCACTTGTCGATTATCTCAACGAGATTCTCCGTGAAATGCCGGATATACCTCAGCGTGACACGCTTTTTGAGTTTTTCACCAATATAGTAAATGAGATGGCACAGCGTAAGGAACTGCCGCCTTCGAGCAATATCCCTTCCGCACCGTCTACTCTTGATAAGCTGACCGATTTTATCGGTAAGAATATAAATCACGAGGCTATTCAGTCGCTGGATGATTTCAATGCGTCAAATCTTCTGCAGAGCCTTCTGAATGCGCCGGGTGTATTCACTCCTCTTGCACACTATATCCTGCCGTTGCAGATTGAGGATACAAAGGCGTTTGGCGAGCTGTGGGTCGATAATGACGAGAACAACCCCAACAACACGCCTGTAGGACAGAAGAATTACCACTTGTTCCTGACATTTGACGTTGAATCTATAGGACGTTTTGAGGTAGATATGTACGCACTGGGTGAAAACATCAATCTGTCGCTTCTTTATCCAGAAAAGTTCGGCTTCAAGATAAAAAAGCTGACCGATAAGATTGACCTTATAATAAGGAATATCGGCTATAAGCCCGCAAAATTTGAAACTGCGGTGCTGAGAAAGCCTCATGTGCTGACAGAGGTTTTCCCGAAAATAATTGACAGGAGGAAGGGTCTTAATGTCCAAGCGTAATTTAGGAAAGCAGGCTGCGGCGGCGCTTAAGTACAATCCCGACCTTAACTATGCTCCGGTCGTGGTAGCGTCCGGCCTTGGCGAGCTTGCGAAGAAGATTATAAATATCGCAGACGAGAACGGCGTTCCCGTTTACCGTGACGACAGCACGGCGGCGCTTCTTGTAATGCTCAACAGCGGTGAAACGATACCGGTCGAGCTGTACAGAATTATTGCGGCTATCTATGCGGAGGTCGTTTACTCCGCCAATGATATGAAAAAAGGCAAATAAGCCAAATACAAAAGAAAGAAGATAAAAGAAATGGTAAAGACAAAAAATCTCACATTAATGGTTACGGCGGCTGTGCTTGCCGCACTTACCTGTGTTGCGACAATGGTGGTACAGATACCTATGCCGCTTACAAAGGGCTATGTAAATCTCGGTGATGTAATGGTACTTACATCGGTATGGCTTATCGGCTCGCCGTGGGGAGTTGCGGCGGCAGGCATAGGCTCTGCGATGGCGGATCTGCTTACAGGTTATGCTTATTATGCGCCTGCAACGCTGATAATCAAGGCACTTATGGCAGTAGCGGCATTCTACATTGCAAAGTGCTTTATGAATGGCTCTTATTTCAAGTCGCTTGTCGGCAAGGTAATCGGCGGCGCTGTGGCAGAAATAATTATGGTAGCAGGCTACTTCGTTTATGCTATTATACTTTACGGTAATGTGGCAACAGCGGCGGCAGGCATTTTCGGAAACGCAATACAGGGCGCTGTAGGGCTTATAGCAGGTGTGCTTCTGACAGTTGCGCTTGAAAAAGCAGGAACGAAGAAATTGCTCGGTTTTGATAAGTAATCATTTATTATAGTAAGGCGGCGAAGGTAATTATACCATTCGCCGCAATTTTTTGACCGTTCGTGCCATATTTGTTGAAATTCTCTTTATGGAATGTTACAATTGTATGATAGATAAGTAATGCATATCATTATTTAAAATTTCCCGGATAAGGAGAGACAAATGAAAAGAAAATTTTCAACCAGAATCATAGCCGGCATAGCAACATCTGCTGTGCTTGCAGTCGGATCGCTGTCCTTTACGGCGATAAACGCAATTGCCGATGAAGCGGTGAGCTATTACGGACTGTCCGCAGACGGTACTGTTATAAGCGGAACGGTAACTGATTATACAAAGATAGCTTCAACTGATACTGCATGGGGCACTGCCGGTAAAGAAACGTGGTATGTAGCTGACGGTATCGTTAATATCATTACAACAACCTATGATTATGACAACAATAAAAATGTATATAATCCTGTAGAAATTAAAGGAAATGTAAATGTCATACTCAAGAACGGTGCAGTGGTAAGTGTAGTGAACGGCATTGCCGGCACAGATGCAACAATAACTTTTTATAGTGAGAGTGAAAACGCAAGCGGTGTTATTGGCTTTATCGGAGCCACAGGCGATGATGGCGGGTGGGGCACGACGAATAGCGGTTCCGATGAGGCTAACGGAAAGAACGGTGAGGACGGCAAAGATGCGGTAAATGTTTCGTCGTTCACGGTTGCAGGCGGCACTGTAACTGTTATCGGCGGCGACGGCGGTGCAGGTTATGGCACTAACTACGATACAAATGAATCGTATTATGGCGTTGGCGGCGACGGCGGTAACGGCAGTGTGGCTATAACCGATAATACAAAGGTGTATCTTAATGGCGGCAGACTTAACGTTACAGCCGGAAGAGGCGGAACCCCCGGTATAAATACCCATGTACCGTCTGAACAGCAGGATAATTATAATGGCAAGCCGGGAAATAACGGAACATCGGTAAGCGGAATATACGCCGTAAACGGTATTCTCAATGTCAATAAGCTTGATGATTCCGATGCCGCCGATACTTCTGGCAATTTTAAGCTTCTGTCTGTGAACGGTTACGAAAATGCAAAGCTTGATATGATCGGTCACGGAACGGCGAAGGTAGCTGACGGCACTGTTATTGAAACCTACGGCGATATTTCCGTAGCAGGCACTCTGTCTGTCGATAACGGTACGATACTCACAAACGGCAGTATCACAAAAGCCGGCAGTGCGGCACAGATAACAAAGACGAACGGCGGCATTATCCGCAGGTTGACACCTGCTTACGGTACCGGATATACGCTGGATTTAGCAGGCGGTAAGTGCATGGCGGAAACCGGCTATAAAATAAAGCTGTCGGGCGGAAATGCTTTAACCGATGTTGCCGATCCCGACACAATATTATCGGAATCAAACAGACTTAATATTGTCCGCATCGGTGACGGTGAAATAATAGATGACAGCGAGCCGTGCACAAATGTAATGCCCTATTGCATAAAGGCAAATAATACGAATGAAACAACCGTAACGGACGGAAATGTCTTTGCTATGAGAGGAGTTTCTTCAAGGCTTGTATTTGCTCTGAACAATCCCGATGAATACCGTTTCTCAGGCGTTACGGTAACAGATGCTGACGGTAATGCGGTACCTGATGATATGTACACGTTTGACAGCACGACAGGCGAGTTCATCGCACTTTCGGTTGACCGCAACCTTATTGTAACCGCAGACGCAAGTCTTAAAGATGTTGAAATATCTGTAACAGACAGTGAAAACAATCCTGTGTCAACTGTTAACTTCGGTACAAATTTTGATAACGGCAGTACGGCAACGCCTTTGATGTTTAAGCTGAAAGTCACAGAGGGCGGTTCTATAGCAAAGTACAGAGTAGTAAAGGAATCCGACCTTAATAAAGCAAACGGTGCCATAACTGATACTTCTTCGTTCACAGTATCATACACTGCCGGCAATGAATGGGGTACAGCCGATGACGGCTCTTCAAAGCTTGCAAATGGTGCAACGGCAACATTTACAGTTAAGCCCGACAGCAATTTAGCCGCAGGAACTTATACCGAAGATTTCATCGTTATAACAGACAGAACCGCTTATGCGGATGCGTCTGCAGGCACTCAGGATAAGGCTCTGGCACGTTTCACGCTGAGTTATAAGGTTGAACACGAGAGTGACGGTAAACTGTATTATTCCGATCTTACCGGACACTATAATCTTTGTAAGAACTGTCAGGCAAAAATCAATAAAGTAAATCATATATTTGATGTAAAGACCGTAAATGAGGATACGCTTGCCGCCCCTGCGGATTGCTTAACTCCTGCCAGGTATTTCTATTCGTGCGAATGCGGAGCGCATACAAATGATACAATGCTTGTATTTGAAAACGGCGATTTGGGCAATCACACATTAGGAGAGTGGACTGTATCAAAAGACTCTACCTGTGTTGCAGGCGGTCAGAAAACAAGAAAATGCAAGGTTTGCAGTTATACCGAATATGAAGATACCGATATAGATTCGGACGCTCACGAGTGGGAAGAGGATTACACAATAGATAAGGAACCTACCTGCACGGCAGCAGGCTCTGAATCCATTCATTGTTCACTCTGTGACGCAAGGAAGGATATAAAGGAGATTTCTCCGAAGGGACACGACTGGTCCGAGTGGAAAACTCTCGTTGAGCCGACAATCACATCTGAGGGTAAAGCATGCAGAGCCTGCAACGTTTGCGGCATCAAGGAGGAGAAAGCACTTCCTAAGCTCAGCGGTAAGAAGGAATGGAAACACGATAAGAATAAGCACTGGCACGTTGATGACAATGGCAATATAATCGATGCTGACGACCACGAGTTCAAGTGGGTGGTAGATAAAGAACCTACCGCAACAGAGCCTGGTATAGGCCATTATGAGTGTATAGCTTGTGCGTTTGAAAAAGCTCCAGAAGAATTCGGAAAGAGAAACCCCGAAACAGGTGCATCGTCACTTGCCGCCTGGATTGCGGTAGCGGCTGTTGCCGGCGGAGCAGTTCCTGTAACGTATAAGGCAAGAAAAAGAAAGAATAAGTAAGTAAAAGCATCGCAGAGCAGACGAAAGTCTGCTCTGTATTTTTGCACACAAAAATGCCCTGCAACGTTCTAAATACGTTGCAGGGCAGATTTTATGCGGTTTTAATGTTAAATTCTGAAGTAGTCAACGCCGCCCTTGAACAGAAGCTGTTCCTTGTTGCCGTCAACATTAACGCAGGTATCCGAGCTTATACGCTCTGTATGACCCATCTTACCGAGTACACGGCCGTCAGGAGAAATGATACCCTCGATAGCGCACATCGAGCTGTTGGGATTGTATGCAAGATCCATTGTAGGCTCGCCGTTAAGGTCAACATACTGAGTAGCAATCTGACCGTTTTCGATGAGCTTAGCGATAACCTCGTCGCTTGCTACAAAACGTCCTTCGCCGTGCGAAATCGGTATGTTGTAAACCTCGCCCACCTTGCAGTGCATAAGCCACGGTGACTTGTTGGTGCAAATCTTAGTAAGAGCAAGCTGTGACTGGTGTCTGCCTATGGTGTTATATGTAAGCGTGGGGCTTTCGCTTGACAGAGGAACTATCTTGCCGAAAGGCACAAGACCGAGCTTGATAAGAGCCTGGAAGCCGTTGCATATACCAATCATAAGACCGTCACGGGCATAGAGCATATTCTCTACAGCGTCCTTGATCTTAGGATTGCGGAAGAATGCGTTGATAAACTTAGCCGAGCCTTCGGGTTCGTCACCGCCTGAGAAACCGCCGGGAACAGCTATCATCTGGCTGTCCTCGATTCTCTTTGCAAATTCGTTTACGCTGTCTTCCATATTCTTTGCAGAAAGGTTTCTGATAACGAATATTTCAGCTTCACCGCCGTATCTGTTGAATGCGGCAGCCATATCGTATTCGCAGTTAGTACCGGGGAATACGGGGATAAGTACCTTAGGCTTTGCAATAGTGCCGGGAGCCTTGTTTGTGAGAAGATCACAGCCCTTGTCATAAGCAACCGATACGGGCCTCGGCATTTCGGGGAGCGAATTCTTGAAGATAGGCTCAAGAACAGCGTCATACTTCTTCTCAAGATCTGCAATGTCGAGCTTGACATCGCCTGCCGTAATCGTGTAGTCGCTCACCGTTTCACCGATAAGCTCTGCGCCATCTATTGCGCCCTTAGCCTCGATGATGAATGCACCGTAGTGCAGACCGAACAGCTTTTCATCGTCCATAGCTTTAAGCTTTGCACCGATTCTGTTACCGAGCGACATCTTGAAGATACCTTCTGCAATACCGCCGTGAGCTAAAGTCCATACTGACAGGGCAGTGCCGTCGGCAATTGCCTTTTCTACTGTAGCAAATACCTTCTTGACGCTGTCAAAGTCAGGCATACCGTTTTCATCGTATGCAGGTTCAATGTAGTAAATGTCACTGCAGGGGAGCTTGAATTCAGCAGAAATTATCTTGTCTGACTTTGCGGTTGAAACTGCGAAAGAAACGAGCGTGGGCGGAACATCTATATGCTCAAATGTACCAGACATTGAGTCCTTGCCGCCTATAGCACCGCTTGAGAGTGCAATCTGAGCCTTATATGCACCGAGAAGTGCGGCAAAAGGCTTGCCCCAACGCTCAGGATCGCCCTGTGTACGTTCGAAATATTCCTGGAATGTGAGCCAGCACTTTTCACTCTTACCGCCTGCGGCAACTACCTTTGCCATACTCTCGACTACTGCAAGAGCGGCTGCGTGATAGGGTGACTGACGGCTTACGAAAGGATCGAAGCCCCATGCCATTATGGAAGCTGTCTTTGTGTTGCCCGAAAGTACGGGGAGCTTTGCCGCCATAGCCTGTACGGGTGTCTGCTGTGTCTTGCCAGAATAAGGCATAAGTACAGTACCTGCACCGATTGTTGAGTCAAAGCGCTGTACAAGACCCTTCTGTGAGCATACGTTAAGGTCGGTAACGAGCTTTTCCCATTCTTCCTTAGTGTTGTGTCTGCCTGTAGAGTAGCTGACAGCAGGAGCGGGAACATATATATCCGTGTGCTTTTCCGCACCGTTTGAATTTAAGAATTCTCTTGAAATGTCGCAGATAGTCTTGCCGTTCCAGTTCATCTTGAGTCTGGGGTTTTCGGTAACTATCGCAACGGGAGTAGCCTCAAGGTTTTCCTTGCCTGCAAGAGCAATGAACTTGTCAACATCGTTCTTGTCAACTACAACCGCCATTCTTTCCTGCGACTCAGAGATGGCAAGCTCTGTGCCGTCAAGACCGTCGTACTTCTTGGGAACTGCGTTGAGGTTTATCTCAAGACCGTCAGCAAGCTCGCCTATGGCTACGGAAACACCGCCTGCACCAAAGTCGTTGCAACGCTTTATCAGCTTTGTTGCGTTCTTGTCACGGAATAATCTCTGGAGCTTTCTTTCTTCGGGAGCGTTACCCTTCTGAACCTCAGCACCGCAGGTTTCGAGCGATTCAACGCTGTGCGACTTTGATGAGCCTGTAGCACCGCCGCAACCGTCACGGCCTGTTCTGCCGCCGAGCAGGATTATTATGTCACCGGGGACGGGACGTTCACGGACAACGTTCTCGGCAGGAGCGGCACCGATTACAGCGCCTATCTCCATACGCTTAGCCATATATCCGGGGTCATATATCTCGGCAACGTGACCTGTTGCAAGACCAATCTGGTTACCGTATGACGAATAGCCCTGTGCGGCTGTTGTTGTTATCTTTCTCGGAGGGAGCTTGCCGGGGATCGTCTTGTCAACAGGGAGCAGGGGATCCGAAGCGCCCGTTACACGCATAGCCTGATAAACGTAAGAACGACCCGAAAGCGGATCTCTTATAGCGCCGCCGAGGCAGGTTGCCGCACCACCGAAAGGTTCAATCTCAGTGGGGTGGTTATGTGTTTCGTTCTTGAACATAAGAAGCCACTGCTCGTCCTTGCCGTCAACGTCAACGGTTATTTTTACGGAGCAGGCATTTATTTCTTCACTCTCGTCAAGGTCGGGAAGAAGACCGTCTTTTTTCAGCTTTCTTACTGCGGCGGTCGCAATATCCATAAGGCAGACAGGCTTTGCACTTCTGCCAAGCTCCTCCTTGTCGAGCTTATATTCCTTATAAGTTTCGGCAATGTAGGGAGCGTCAATCTTCGCATTGTCGATTATTGTTCCGAATGTTGTATGACGGCAGTGATCCGACCAGTATGTATCTATCATTCTGATTTCGGTAAGGGTAGGATCTCTCTGCTCCTTCTTGAAATATTCCTGACAGAACTTTATATCGCCAAGATCCATAGCAAGTGCGTACTTCTTGATAAACTCGGCAAGCTCGTCTTCGGAAAGACCGATAAATCCGTCAAGCACAGCTACGTCCTTCGGAATATCATACTTTACATCAAGCGTTTCATACTGCTCAAAGCCGCATTCTCTTGCTTCTACGGCATTAATGAGATAGTGCTTTATCTTAGTGAAATCCTCATCTGAAATATCGCCCTTAAGGATATACAGCTTTGCGTATTTAACTGTGGGACGCTCGCCCTGGCACAGCATCTGTATACACTGAGCGGCTGAGTCTGCTCTCTGATCGAACTGACCGGGTAAAAACTCGGTTGCGAACATCTTTTCATCAGCCTCAATCTCAGGCAGTGAATAATAAACATCGTCAACAGGCGGTTTTGAGAAAACGGGGGGAGTAGCTTTTTCAAAATTCTCCTTTGTGATACCCTCTGCATCGTAACGGTTTACGATACGCACATCCTTGATACCTTTAATCTGAAGTGCGGTTTTAAGGTCTGAGAGAACAGCTTTTCCCTCAACGGCAAACTGCGGTTTCTTTTCCACATAAATGCGATAAACTGACATAAACTTCCTCCGTCGTTTTTTGTGATAGTGCCACAGGCTTTTGCAAGCGTGTAAAGGCACAAAACTATCAATACCTTTTAATTATACTACAATATCTGCCCGATTACAAGCATTTTATTTCTTCTCCGACACAAAAATCACTGCCTGATGCTCCTGTAATTTGTACAGTAATTATATCCTGCCTGTTTGCGTCACTGCCGTATATGCGCACGGGAACGTACTGCGGGGTAAGGCCGTTTGCGTATTCTTCGCTTTCCCTGCGCTGAATAAGCACCTTTTCCGTCTTTCCCACGCACGAGCGGAAATATTCTTCTTTCAGCTTTTTTGCAAGGTCGCTCATAGTGTGGTATCTCTTTACGGCAATATCGTGTGCAATGTGGTCTGTGCGTCTTGCCGCCGCTGTACCCTCTCTGATCGAGTAGGTAAAAACGTGCATTGCCGCAAAACCGACTTTTTTGGCAAATTCGCAGGATTCTTTGAATTCTTCGTCGGTTTCCCCCGCAAACCCTACCATAATATCGGTGGTTATCGCACAATCCGGAAACGCTTTTCGCAGCCTCAGGACTATATCATAGTATTCATCGGGCGTATAATGCCGGTTCATACGCTTCAATGTAGCACTGCTTCCGGACTGGAGCGACAGGTGAAAATGCGGACAGAGCTTCTTTTGCGCCGCCATTCTTGCTATATCCTCATCTGTCAGCAGCTCAGGCTCAAGCGATGACAAACGTACACGCTCAACTCCGTCCACCGAGCATACCGCCTCTATTGCGTCCGCAAGCCTCAGCCCGATTTCCTGACCGTAGCAGGAAAGGTTGATGCCGACAAGCACCATCTCCTTATGACCGCACGATACCTGAAACTTTACTTCCTCGGTTATATCCTGCAAGGAACGTGACCTTACAGAGCCTCTGGCGGTAGGTATTATGCAGTAACTGCAGAATCTGTCACAGCCGTCCTCAATCTTTATAAACGCTCTCGTCTTGCCCATATCGGCGTTTTTCTGCTTTTCGTATTGCTTTTTGACGGGTCTTGGCGGTATGGCTACCTGTTTTACCTTGTTGCCGGTAAAAACGTCTATCATATCCGCAATGCTGTCTTTATGCTCGGTACCCGTTACTATATCGGCTGGCAGCTTTGAAGCCGTTTCGGGAAAAGCCTGCGGAAAACAGCCCGTAAGCACGACTATCTTCATAGGGTCGCTGCTTTTTATCCTGTTTATAAGCTGTTTCGCTTTTTTGTCGCTGTTTTCCGTCACCGAACAGCTGTTTATTATAACAATATCCGCCGTAAAAATATCGTCTGTTTTCTCGTATCCGTGTTCGTCCATAGCCTTTGCTACCGAAGCACTTTCATATTGGTTGACCTTGCACCCGAAGGTCTGTACGGTATATCTGATAATATCACTTCCATAATAAATTGTGGTGAGTTTCACCAAAAGTAAACTCCCGACAGCCTAATTATACTTTATTATTCCGAAATTTGCAAGCTGTGACGATTTTTTGACAATAATACTCTTGACCGTATCGTGAAATGTGTTATTATATAGCTGTAAGGAGCGATAAGCACTTACAGTGATAAGGCGAAAACGGGAAATCAGGCTAACGGTTATCTCCGATTGAAAAAATTAAGTAAAATCATTTAAAAGCAATTGACAACCGCCTTACATTTTGGTAAAATGAAATCAATCGGTCAGGAGCCGAAATTTGACCTGAAATATGAAAGGTAGGTTTTTTGTATGAAAACAGCTAATATCAGAATCAATACTATTGAAGACGTTAAGAATTTCGTAACAACAGTTACAAAGTGCAACTATGAAGTTGACATCGTAAGCGGCAGATATGCAATTGACGCAAAGTCAATAATGGGTATCTTCAGCCTGGATCTTTCAAAGCCCCTCGAGCTTCGTGTTCACAGCGATGATTGCGATGAGCTTATGGCTGAGCTTGACAAGTATATCGTTAAGTAATCTGTGATGCTTAATAACGAGAGCCGTGCTATCTGCACGGCGGCTTTTTGTGTCTTATTCGGTTACGGTTATCGAGTTAGCGTATTTGATCTTGCACACAACTGTGTTCTTATCGCCCGACAGCATTCCTATGCGGCTTCCGTTTGAATAGAGAATATCTCCGTCTGAAAGCAGCCTGTAATCCATTATCCGCTTTTTTAAAACGGTTATGTTACCGCTTTTATCACGCTTTACAAGCTCCCAGTCCGATGGGATTATACCGTCGTCTGCGTCACCGCTCAGCTGTTTTTCGGCTTTTATCAGATTTCCCTCGATGAAGGCTTCACGCTCGTCTGCGGTTTTGCTCTTTGCCGGATTTTTACCGCCGGTACGCAAAGGTTCTCCGCCGAACGCCATTGAAAACACGCTTAAAAATCCGCCGATAGCCTTGATTATCCTGACAGGGAACATCAGTATATCCATTGCCAGATTGCTTTTTTGCTTTGTCGGAACGTATTTTCTGCGTATGTAGTATATGTTTCCGTCGGCATCGTCCTGCGGCTTTATGCAGTCAAATCCTTCCTCTGCGATAAATTCGTCTATTGTTCCGCTGCGTGTATCGAAAAGACATATCGTACACGGGCTTTTTTCTGCAATCTCTCCTCCGCCGTTTGTCGCAAAGCCCATAGCAGTATAGTAGATTATATCGCTGTTCCTGCGTGAAATAAACGGGTGCGTTTCGCTGGTAAACCCTTCTGTGAGCTGTTCAAAGCTGCCGTTTTTCGTATCGACAAGGGCAATGTGATTTTCGTAATACCCGTTTCCTGCACTGACTACGCACTTCCCGTCACAGCAGTCAATATCATTGATTATTTCTTCACGGTTTGCGAAAATATAGTTTTCTCCCTCGCTGTCCTTGAAGTACATACCGCCGACATTATCCGCAAAAGTCGTGTATATCAGCCTGTCGCCGCACGAACCGATGCCCTTGAGCATATCGAATGCTTCATTTTCGCCGTATTCCTTCTGCTCAACGCCCATGAACTTTGCACCTTTACCGGTGGTTTTCCATTCATCACGGGCCTTCATCTTACGCACTGCGTCACGGTAGCTCTCCACACGCTCGCAGTGAACGAGGTGTTCCTTGCCGTTTTCGATATTATAAAGCTCGCCTTCCGATAGGCAGTAAATATTCATATTATTCCCCCGAAGCTGTTATTTCTGTCCGTAATATGCGTTAGCGCCGTGCTTTCTCAGATAGTGCTTATCAAGAAGCTCCTGCTGCATAGGCTCGATATTTCTGTCAAGCAGAAGGTTGAACATGGCCATCTTTGCGACATTTTCAAGCACGACCGCATTGTGTACAGCGTCGATTGCGTCCTTGCCCCAGGCAAAAGGTCCGTGAGAGTGTACGTTTACTGCAGGTACGGAATCGGGATCGATGTTACGCTTTTTGAACGTGTCAATGATTATCGTGCCTGTTTCCTTTTCGTATTCGCCGCCGATAGCTTCGGTCGTCATCTTGTCGGTGCAGGGTATAGCCCCGTAGAAATAGTCGCCGTGCGTTGTGCCGAGCGCAGGAATATCAAGTCCGCTCTGTGCAAAGGTCGTACTCCACTGAGAATGCGTATGAACTATACCGCCGATGTTAGGGAACGCTTTGTACAGTTCAAGATGTGTCGGCGTGTCGCTTGACGGCCTTAAATCGCCCTCGACCTGCTCGCCGTCAAGAGTTACTACAACAAGATCGTCTACCGTCATACCGTCATATTCAACGCCGGATGGCTTTATTACTACAAGTCCTCTTTCACGGTCTATCCCCGATACGTTGCCCCATGTGAATGTTATAAGGTTGTATTTCGGAAGCAGTAGATTTGCTTCAAGCACCTGCTTTTTGAGCTTTTTCAACATAATGCCGTCCTCCTGTTTTATTTGCATTTTTTGACGAATCTTCCGTCCATTTTCTTTATAAAATAGTTTCTGACATTCAGTGTTTCCTGCGGTGTAAGCTGATTTTTCGGCAGGCAGAACGCAAGGTTATATCTGAAATAGATTATAAAGCACTTTTCGATCTCATATATCTTGAAAATCGTATTCCACTGTGCGTTTATATCGGTAGCTGTCCTTCCGCCGAACACCCTTACCGATGCCGCATCATAGCTGAAGGTACGCTTTGCGTTAAGCACCACCTTGCCGTACTTTATACCGTCCTTTGCTTTCTTTGAAATGATAAGAACATCGGCAAGGATTACCGCAACGCAAAGAAGGCATACAGCCGCCGAAATATACAGCGGAATTATTCCCGCAAGCCCGATAACGAGCGATGCCACCGCAAGTACCGCCATAGTGATAAACAGAATGTTATTCGACTTTTTGAGCGAGTATTCGGTAAATTTTACTAATGTGCGGTAGTCCTCCGCAGTAGTTGTTATCTCCTTTGAGAACAAGTTTTATTCTTCCTTTCGGTTATTATTGATTTTTTCCGAGCTTACAAAGCTGTCGTTTTTCCTTTCCGGTTCCGGTGTAATGTCGGTTTCTGCTTTTGTTGCAGGCGTTTTTTCTTCGTCAAGAACTTTGTATATCTCATCTTTTTTCTGGACAAAGAGCAATTCGTCCTCGCCTGTAACTATATCGACCTTTTCGCCTGATTCAATATCCGTGTGATATACGGATATTGCGTCAAAACGGTAATTCAGCCCGTTATATTTTACCCGAACCTTCCCGTAGCCGCTGCCTGCTATATTTTCAAGTGCGACAGCCTCATATCCCGTAAGATCGTCGGGTTTCGGCGCTTTGCCGTTAACAAAACTCTTCACGGCAGGAGAAAGAAAGTGCATACCGATAAAGTTCACAATAAAGCCCATTGCGATATCGGCGGGAACTATGAAGTACCACGGCAGTGAAAGCTGCAGCAGCATCAGCCCGAAATATCCGAATACAGCGGTAAATACCGCATATCCGTATATCCCCTGAGGAATAAACTGCTCGATCGGTATAGTCCTGCCCTTCGGCAGTCTGAAGCCGAGGTTTATTTTCAGCCTGAAGAACAGCAGCATTACAAGAAGTCCGCATATGCCGACAGTACCAAGTACGGCGCAGACTATAAACAGTACACGCATATTATTCCTTATTTTCGGATTTGGGAATTACGGTAAGGCGTACCTTTACTATTCTTCTTTCGCTGACTTTAAGAACCGTTATTCTGAAATCGTCTGTTGTAACGCTTTCGTTTGTTTCAGGGATTTTTCCGAAAAGCTCAAGCCCCCAGCCGCCGACGGTTTTTGCGTTGCCGTCGATTTTCGGACTATCTCCCGTGCGGTTATGCCAGTAACGCTTGAAAGCGGTCAGCGATACATCGCCGTTGACGTTGAACTCGTTTTCCGATACGAATGTGACAGGGGCGATTATCTCATCGTTCTCGTCCCATATTTCACCGACAAGCTGTTCGAGTATGTCTTCAAGAGTAACTATACCGAGCGTTCCGCCGTACTGGTCGAGTACGACAGCCATATGTACCTTGTCCTTCTGCATCTGCTTCATTATATCGCTTATCTTCATCAGATGAGGAACATAGTGAATCTCCTGCATTATATCACGCAGTAAGAACGTTTCGTCATCTTTTTTAGTAAGATATTTCTTGAAAAAGTCCTTCTGACTCACAAAGCCGATAATGTGGTCTATAGAGCCTTCGTAAACGGGAAGTCTTGAATATTCCTCGTTGATGAAGGTTTTCTTTACCGTTTCAATATCTTCGTTTACATCAACCGCAATGACGTCTACACGGTGAGTGATTATCTCATCAACTACCGTTTCGTCAAATTCAAGAGCAGACTTCACAAGGTCACGCTCCTGTTCTTCAAGTACGCCCTCGTCCTCGATTTCGTCTATTATAGCCATAAGCTCCTGTTCTGTTACGGTAACCTCCTTCTTGTTGCCGAACAGCTTGTTTGCGAGCTTTTTAAGCAGTATAAATAAAGCCGACAGGGGAGTGAATATGAATGTAAGGAATGTGATTATTCCGCTCGTTGCGACTGTCAACCCTTCCGAGTGGTCTTTCGCAAGGCTTTTCGGCATTACTTCACCGAATGCGAGTATCACAAGCGTCAGTACCACTGTCGATACCAGAGCCGCATTGTCAGGACCTACTATTGCTGTCGCAAGTATTGTACCCAGTGAAGATGCGGTTATGTTTACTATGTTGTTTCCGATAAGTATTGTTGTGATAACCTTATCGTATCTGTCAAGCAGTTTAAGCGCCATTTTAGCGCCCTTAGAGCCGTTTTCAGCCATGCTTTTGAGCCTTATGCGGTTAGCACCGGTAAGTGCCGTTTCACTGGCGGAAAAGAACGCCGAACAGGCGATCATTATTATGATTATTACGAGTAGTTGTATTTCCATACGTTAAAATATACCTCTTCTTTTTGATATAGGCGGTACAGTTTCTTCTGCAGCCTGCTAAAAAATATATGCACATTAATATTACCATATCTGCGGCACACGGTCAATATTTTTATCCGAAATTTTACTTTTTTCTTTCACGAAGGCCGATACTATTTATAATTTACACGTTAATACTTGAACTTGAAAGCAGAATGTGATAT
>ENA-OOUL01000158-OOUL01000158.1-human-gut-metagenome-genome-assembly--contig:-NODE-158-length-16521-cov-4.716885_pt1 | contig 16521 bp, 9 predicted proteins | sample MGYA00241544_ERZ501270 | MGnify/ENA primary metagenome ERZ501270 (study PRJEB25962, sample SAMEA2042283) | human gut metagenome | biome: human gut; feature: human-associated habitat; material: faeces...
TTTCCGCCCCCGCCACAGATGCCACAGATACTTTCATAAACTTTTCGGACTTCATTAAATAAATAGGCTGCCTTTAAAGGCAGACCATTTATTTATTTTCTCACGTAATATTTACGGAATTCACTGTGGCATCTGTGGCGGCATTGATAATCAAGGGGTTGCGCCTGCACTTTCATCAATAAGGTCTTGTTTTACAACAGAAGACTCCGGTAAAACACTATTCATTTCATCTACAGAACGCTCCACGGCCAACCAAAAACGACCGTGATGGGTCTCCACTTGTTCGAACCCCAGCTCCTTCATTGCCCGCCCCACCTGCACGGGGCTGAGCCGCATCGAGGCGAAGCGGGCGCAGATCTGCGAAGCCGTCAGGTAGCGGCCCTTCTCGAGCGCCGAGGGGCGGCGGTAGTGGGCCAGGATGAGCTCGCGGGCGGGGTTGGGCGCCTCGAAGCGACGGTTGCGGCGGTTGAGCGCCTCCACCTCGTCGCCCTGGAACCAGTAGCGGAAACCGCCGTCGAGCAGGGCCTTGGCCTGGGCGTAGACACCCTCGTAGTCGATAGGCGTGGTCCAGGGATTCTCGATGTGCTCCACTTCGAAGGGCAGCCAGCGGCGGTTGCCGGTGTCGTCGGTGAGGAACTGGAGGTTGTTGCCCGTGGCGCAGAACGAGGCCACGTGGGGCAACCGCACCTTGTTGCGCCCGTAAGCCGGACGCTCGTTGATGTAGAGCGTGGTGGTCATGGCCTTCAGCTGGTTCAGTTCGGGACGCTGCATGGAGTCTATCTCCTCAAAGTTGACGAGCAGGTTCTCGGTCATGGTGAAGAGGTCGTCCTTGGTGAGGCGCTGCGAGTTGGTCTTCGTGGTGTAGTAGCGGCGCAGGCAGGGCGGCAGCAGGTTCTCGAGGAAGGAGCTCTTGAACGAGCCTTGCGGACCGAGGAGGACGAGGATTTCGCGGTTCACTACGCCGTCGTCCAGCGCGGCGGCCAGCATGCCCACCAGCCAACGGCGGAAGTAGTAGTCGAACTCGGCGGCCGACGTGCCGCGGCACACCACCATCCGGGCCAGGCGGCCGATGTAGTCGGTCGTGCCATCCCAGGGCGGCAGCATGTCGAGATAGCGGCGCAGGGGGTGGTACGTGGGCACAAAGTCGCTCTGCAGCAGCGTGCGCAAGCGGAAGAGGTCGGCGTCCAGCCCCTCGTGCTGCATGGCGCGCCACAGGGAGTTCTCCAGCGCATCGGTCATCAGCTGCCAGCGGGGCTCCTCCTCCCCTGCCCCGTCCATGAGCCGCACCTCCAGCTGGTGGATGAGGAGGTTGCGGCGCAGCTGGCACCAGCGACCGATGAAGTCCTCCATCTGCCCTACCGACACGCGGGGCGCACGGCTGCCACCGCCGCCCGACTTATTTTTAGAGGTACGCGCACGCGCGTAGCGCGCGAGACGGCACGTGGCGTGTTCGGCGGTCTGGGCGTAGCAGCTGCGCACGGTGGCCGCAACGGAATGTTCGGCGGCATCGTAGTCGGCAAATTCACTGAGGGCCCACGCCTCGGCATCGGCCTCGCTCACGCCGAAGCGGTTCATCCAGTAGAGGCAGCGGCAGATGTAAGCGTTGTGGCTGCCGGGAGCGTAAAGGATGCCGTCGTCCTCCACCAGGCGGCGCACGGTGGGGGCGGCACTCACGGCCCGCACGGGTCGGCCCCTCGAGGCACGGGAACGCGCTGGGGCCTCAGGCTCCACTACCAAGGCCTCGGCCTCGGGACGGTAGCAGACCTCCGGGTCGTGGCAGAGGACGGACATGCGGGTGGCGTTCTTGCACTGGGCATCCACCGTCACGCCAAGCAGGCGGGCGTAGTAGTCGTTCACCGTCTGCCAGGCGCGGGCAAAGGTGCGGGCATCTGTCGGCGCAGGCTCCACACGGGCCACCACCCGCAGGCCACGTCCCGAGAGAGTGACGTAGGCCAGAAACGTATGCGGGTCGGCTTTCACCCGCCCTACCAGCGTGTCCAGGCTTTTGCCGTTCAAATCATCAATATCGACCATCGCCTTGTCGGAGTAGCCGCGGACATGCTGCTGACTACGTCCTCCCTCAAGGGTGACGGAACAGACAAAGGCCGCCTGCGAAGTCTTCAGGGAAACTTTGCGGCGCTTCAGCTCTTCGACGGAAGCAATGTCGCCCGCAGCTTCGGCTTCAGCCAGGCGGGCACAAGTCTCGCGGTAAAGACGAGTGACAGTGAGATGACGTCCTCCACGGATTTCTTCCACCAGATCGCCCCACGTGGTGGGTACGGGCACGGTGTCGCGCAGGGAGGCAAAGCGCGAGGGCCAGAAAGAGATTTCATTTTTCATTGACATATTCTTCACGGTTTACTTGTTTATTTGGATCAAATTCATTATATTTGGACATGTGATCTTTCCAAGTTTTTTCGGCAAAGGTAGTCAATGACGGATAGCGGATGCTGTACTCATGGATGCAGCATTTTTCAGGCTCTTTTACAGATTTAACTTCTTTTATGCCGTTCATGGTTTGGCCGCCGGCCGCGGTCTAATCCTCTGGGCCATGAATGAAAAGAAGCTAAGAAAGAAAGCCAATTTGTGGATAGCCACGGCCGCAAATGAATTGAACGAGATCCGAAGAAGGTGGCGCCTAACCTCCAACCGCCAGTTTGCCCGCGCAGTCGGCATGAACGAGCGCACCATAGCCAAGCTGAATCCGAAACAACCGGACAGCTCGTTGTCGCTCGAGACTGTGGACCGCATCTACAGCGCGCTCATAGCCTTGCGTTGTGTGTACATCACGGACGAAGAAATGGAAGAGGAGTACCGCCGGCTGATGGAGTCGAGGATACGCATCGCTATGAGCGTAGCCCCGCTGCCACAGGCCGTAAAGGACGCTGTAGCAGACGAACTCCAAAGTCGCGGGAAGCAGACCGGAAAATGTTGAAACGGACCCGTCCGAACCGCTGTGCTGATGGTGATAAGGCCGGCGGGGAAGCAGTCGTACAGAAGGTGTAAAAAGGGAAACCTCCGCACTGTCGCCCTCCTCCCGGGCAAAGAGCAAGCGACTGAAAAGATGTGCGGCAAGAAGGCAGAGGCAAGAGGAGACTGAAGCCCGCAACTTCTACCAAGGCCATGACGACCACTCCGCAACGACAAGCGAAAGAGAAATCCCGGGGGAACAAGCCATGACTGCCCGCCGGGATTTTATCTGTAATCTGTATACCAGTCGGGAACGGCTCTACGACGCGTTGGCCCTCAAAAAGAAAAAAGGGGAATGTGTTGCCGTTCCAACACATCCCCTTATCTGATAAAATTTAATGAAACAAACTGCGGAGAGAACGAGATTCGAACTCGTGATACCCTTTAGGGGTATACACGCTTTCCAGGCGTGCCTCTTCAACCACTCGAGCACCTCTCCTTCTGATTTCGGGGTGCAAAGATACGAGAAGTTTGCGAGATTTCCAAATGGGAAAAGAAGATTCAACATGATTCAGCTATAATAAGGACAAGAATAGGCTGCCCCGTCATGGTGTTCTCTCTTTTCCTTTTGGAGTTCGCAATAGCCGTCGGCATAATTATAGTACCGGCAAAACTGGCACATTTTTTCTCCCTTGATTATCTGCTGTTTCTTTTCTTTCTCGGGCCTTTTAGGATTAGTATCGATCCTAATAGCTTCTCTAATCATAGAAGGAGTAGACCTGATGAAAACAAAAGCAAACAAAAGAACCGGTATCAAAACAATCGTGGACAAAGTAGATTCGACCACCGGCAGAATGCATCCCCAGAAATAGACATAAATATAAAGCATCTCAAGGAAATTTGCCTTAACTTTCAAGTTTGTAATAAGCAAAGCCAAAAAGTGCAAGGCCATAATGGCATATAAAGCCCAAAGGAACTGGTCATTAAGTGCATTCGAACTGAACAAATAGACTACAGCCCAAACCAATATGGCCGTAAAGACCTCGGCAGAATAGAATTTACGCCCAGACCACATCTCTGATAATACGACAGTTGCCCGGTAACATAACAAATTAGCTGCAGAAAGTACGAAAAAGGCAATCCAAAACAGAATAGTGTACCACCAACCGTATTCTTTCGGAGAAAACAAATAAGCATAGAAACCATGTCCATGCACACTAATGGCATACAAGAAATAAAAAGTATTGGCCGCCAACGAAACTACCGAAATCAGTAAATAAAGAATGCCAATTTTCCAGCGTTTGGAATCATCCGTCAAAACAGAAGCCCCCACTATCACCAATACGACCAGTAAAGAGGTAGTAATTACGACATTCCGCTTATAGAAGTTTTTCGTTTCTTTAGACACCTCTAACTTTGGCACCCTTTCTTCCCACAAGTTGCCCTGGTCTACAAGCTGTTGATCTTCATATAAAGAAACACCTGTATCCCAATTGAATACCGTTTTTGAGTCTACCCAATACTCTTTCTTGTTACGAGTATTTTTAACCCATGCTATCGCCTTTAGATCCAAATATTTTTTTAGCATCAACGTATCGGTCGCCTTTATTTCTTCACTCCCCCCACCATCAAGCTTGGCAATGGAATCGTTAAGTAAATGATAGCCGGAACTTCTGGGCTGACAAGAAGTCAGCCCGCCAATTAATGACAACAGCACAATTGCCAATAGCACAGAAGCAAGAATCTTTCTCATTGGAACGCACAAAGTATAGTTAATATTTTTAATATTCATTCACCCATATAAATATAGTATCCTCTCCCTGATTCACTGGGAAAATACCAACCCTCATTACACATCAATTTTTTATAAGACTCTAAAAAAACTTGATTCAATTTCAATCAGGCCAACCGTGAACTCCACTCTCAGGCTCTCCCGGATACCACCAGCCAACACCATTATCATACCATGTTAACGTTCCATCATTATTCCACCCATAATTATAACGAAAATCCATCAAGCACATTTTTACGTTCCTTAAGGATTCAGGGACCTGTTTTGTTATTTTATTGTCTGTACAAAAAAAGTCTACCAAATTATAACAATTCTCGATCACTAAGTCCGTTAATTCATTATGTTCACAGTTCAAACTCTCAAGTAATCTACAGTTTGAAAGATCTAAAGTTCTCAGATTATTATTACTACAATCCAAATCCACTAAATTCACACAACTCGATAAATCCAAATTTGTTAAACGAGCGTATGTACATTTTAATTCCCTTAAATTAGTAGTACCTTTAAAAATAATAGATTTGATATACCCAGCAGTAGAAGAGACTTTTTCCAATGCCGTGCATCCAGTTAAATCTATAGTCAAATAACTTGTTCTGTATGAACGATAGAAATGTACTTCTTTTAAAGAGGTACAGTTACTGGCAATGAAATAAGCCAAAGAATCACTCCCCAATCCACTAATTTGTTTAAGATTTACACAATTAGATATATCAACCTTATGCAATAATTCATCATTAGAAGCAACCCCTATTTCAACATCAACCAAATTGGCACAATCCCTCAAATTGATATCACTTATTTTATTATTATTACCTGCATACCTAAAACTATATAGCGCTTTACAACCTTGAAAATCAATCTTCCCGTTCAACTTATTATAATTTAATAGCACACTATATAAACCATTTTTCCCTTTTGTCACACCATACCACTCTTCAAGAGGTTCTTCACTACACCAATTATCATTACGCGTCCAATTATCACCATCTGTATCATGATATAATTGGATAAGGTACTTCCGCATCTCGTTTTCGTTATCTTCTGTTTCTTTAGAAGTCTTAAACGATTTTACTTCACCCAATATAGACTCCACCACATTATTTATAGCCACAAATGTTCGATAATAATAGGTCGTATTCGGCTCCAAACTGCCCAAATTAGCATGAAAACTGATTACCCCATCCTGAACCTTAAGCTTATCGGAACTGGTAGAAACAGAACGAATTCCTGTTCCACCTGCTTTCGGATCGGAATCCGTAGAACTGTAATAAAAGCCCACAACACCTTTCAACGTCTCATCCCAACCAGTGATTTGCCCATTAATAGAAGCAGAATTGGCAGTCACATTCGTACTACCTAATGTAAGTGCCTTCACATTCGTCGTGTTCGAAGCTGTTATAAAATAAGTAATTTCTCCATAATAAACCGGATAATTGTCAATAACCATAAATGCCCGATAATAATACTTCGTATTAGGCTGTAGTTTGTCCAGCGTTACGGAAAATAATCCGCTAGTTCCCTTGGGTGCATATACATGTCCCTCACAATTGTCCAACGTTGGAGTATTGCAGGTACTACTATAACAAATCCCCAAATCCAATAAAACCTGATGAGCATCCCATCCGCCCATTTCTTTTCCATAAACAACTGCAGAGTTCATCGTTTTCTCCTCCGCATTGCCCGTGATGATCGAAACCTCTTGAGTCGTAAAACTTTTCTGCTCGCCCCTTATCGTAAACTGATAGCGGGCAGGTGTATAATAAGCACAATAGGAGTAGGTCGTACCAGGCCTCAAATCCACAACATCCGCGCTAATCAGTTCTCTCACCGTTGCTGTAGCAATTTTATTTGTCAGATCGTCAGAATAAATAAAACCACATCGATCGTCCGTTTGATAAGCTCCCTTAATTTTTCCATTCAAAGTTGCCGAAGTATATGTTATTGCTCCCGGATCTTCGGTAATGACTCCCAAACTATTCTTATCTAGTTTCTCCCATTCGATAATCGACTGTTCCCACTCATACAAGCCTTGTTCAAGTACATCAAGATAATCTTCATATACATCTATGAAAGCATCAATTCCACCTTCTACAAGTATCCTGACAATATCAGCATTCGTATCTAACAAATTTTTGACTTCAGAAGTTTTCTCCAAGACATTTACTGATATGTATTGCTCATTCTGGCACTCAACTTTATTAAAAACAAAATTTTCAAAGCTATTAACATATTCATCTATAGCAGAAATGCTCTGTGTTAACTGATGTAAAGAAATAAAGCCCTCTTTTGAAGAAAAATCAGATAATTTTTTAGGGATTTTAATTCCATCCTTTAATTGAAGACACACTTTCACTCCTTTAACCAGCACTCTAATAGTATTCAATACGCGTTTGCTTTGTTCCAATTTCTTACGAGCTTCAACAACTCCTTTTGTCATTGCATCAGTAATGGGTTCTTCTGTCTGCACTTCTCGAAGGCAATATGTCAATTCATCTGTAACAACATAGACATCAAATGAATTCTTTTTGATATTGAAAAACTTCAAAGAGAAGTCAGTAGTAACCAATTTATCAGGCAACCCTTGTTCATCAAAAGCAATGACACTTTCCAAAGAACCTGTTTCTACAACGGAGGGCATTACTATATACATTTCTTCAGGAAGATTATCCTCTCTATTATTATATGTCCAAAAAGACTTGTCTTGTCCAATATACAAACCATCAAAACCTTCTACATCAGACACAATAAAGTTACCATTCTTTTTTATCGAAGGATCTCCTAAATTCAAAATGGTGGCCCTACGTACAATACAACCATGAATAGAATTAGAGAAATACGGACTACCATCTGCTAAATAAAAAGTAAAAGTCAACAAAGGATACTCCCCTACCGGTAGCGGAATACAGAAAGAATAAGTCTTCGTTTCTCCTGGAAGTAAATTGATTGTAATACTGCGCAGACTTTGTTCTGTTTCTAGCATAAGACAGGCATCATCTGCACCCACATTTCCCACAATTGCTTTTCCTGCGATACCCGGTGAATTATCGCCATCTGAGGTTATTACCAATTTTTCTACATCAGAAGGCATATCCTCTACAGAAAACATCAAAAGTCCACATAAATGTTTAAATAAGAAATTCCCATTATCCTGCTTCACACCAATCATCGGCGCATTGCTGTTTTCCGTATAATCATATTCCGAAGGAAGAACAAAAGAGAGTTTATCACCCTCCAAAACAGCTTCATCATCATAAGGATAATAAGCTACAGAAGGAGCTCCACCTTCAGGAAGATTTCCCTTAAAGATAGCAGATTGCCCACTATCCGCCATACCGCTAAACGAAAAAGGAATATTAACCACTCCATCACCACCAAAAACGCCTATCTGATCACCTTTAACCCAGCACACACGATTTTCCTCATCCACCATTGTACGGGTATTGGCGCTTTGTTCGATCTGTGCCTTCAGAGTATGATTTCCATTAATCAAATCCCCCCCTGCCAGTTCGTCTTTGTTCACACATCCAATGAATGCCAACAAAACTATTATAACGTAACAATATACTTTCTTCATAATATTCCTTTTTATTCGTCCCAAGTTCCTTGTTCTTCATCATAGTCCTCACTACCACCAGTCACTCCTGATGACTGAATCTTTCCTTCTTGCGTAACAACCAGGCTCCGACTTATAGAACCCGCCTTAAGCGTAAGGGTGGCAGTACGAAGTGTCTCATCGGGATTTTCACCAACAACCAATGTAAACATAGTGTTACCTTTATCTCCTTCTCGCGGATCAACGGAACACCAGCCATCACCTCCTTCAACCATTACTTCCCACTCACAATTAACAGTAAACGTTACAATACGACTGCCGCCATCTGCAGAGCAAAAAAATCCTTCAGCAAATAAAGCTTCACTTTCCTCAGACAGACTTAATTCTATTGGAGCTCCCTCTTGCAACACAGAGATCGTCTTTTCTACTGCACCCACAACCAAAGTCACAAGCGCCTTTCGCTCGGTAGTGTTTACATTTTCACTGACAGAAACCGAAAAAGTATTCTCGCCAGCTTTACCAGATGCCGGAGTCGCCACACACCAATCAGCAGAGGTAACAACGACAATCCAATCCCGATTAGTCGTAAAGCAGATGGAGTGACTACCTGCATCTGATTTAAAACTCATTCCGTCGGAAAAATACGTACTGCTTTCTGTAGAAATTATTACTTCATCCTGAACCGGTTGTTTATCTCCCATAGAATCTTCGCCTCCACTACAACCACCCAAGAAAAACAAGAAATAAAACATGACCAACCGGTACATCATTTTAAGTAATACATCGTAATTCATACCATTAAATTCTATATATACAAACCTACAATAACAAATTTCATTTATTGAAACTCTTTCTTATCCCCTATCCATAAAATCATTGTTGACTTTGAAACGGTGAACTCATCCTTCACAGAAATGAATCCACCGTTTACAAAACCAGCCTAACCAATACTCATGAGTTTCATTATTTTATTTACGCCATTCTCAAAGTACTTCATCGGACCTCAAAATATAAGTCAAAAACAATTAATAAAATCAACCCTATAATTTGCCCGACTCCGTTCTTTATCCATTCAGTTTACAAAAAAACAATTATTTTAATTGAATATTTGTCACCCAAAATAGTGATTTTATCTCAAATAAGCAAAACAAATTAAAAGATTCATATTTCTCATACCAGTTACTATCATAATCTCTAATTTATTATATAATCTACTTCACTAAAATACTATATATAAATATAGCTTCCAAAGAAAAAATAAAGTAATCTCACTTTCTACACTTAGCTTTTCGTATATTTGCCAACAAAATCATTTTCAACCAAATGCCATGAAAATTCTCTATAAAACACTACTATTATTTCTGCTATTATCATCTTCACTTCATGCTGAACAGATCCCTCTAGATTCTACATTAACGCGCCTTTATACCCACGCTGCTGACCTGATGAGCGAAGGGGGACAAAACAATTACGAAAAAGCCCAACGAACATTTGACAGCGCCTTTGCCATACCGGGAGCAAGACAATCGCCCATATACCCTATATTATTGAATGAACAGGCTACACTATTAGTATATACCGGCGAAGGAGAACGGGCCCTGGAAATGAAGAAGAGCGTACTCCCCTACCTGCCCGAAATTGATGACCTGGAGAAACACATCAGCGTATACAACGACCTGGCCATCCTCTACCGCCGACGACACATGAACGACTCCACCATCTATTATTATACCAAAGCCATGGAAGCCGCCCTGCAGTATAAGGACGAAGGCTGGATTACCCACATCTACAACAATGTTTCCATCTTTTATTTCAACATCCGACAAATGAACGAAGCAGAAAAGTACATCGACCTGTCCGCCGAACATGCCGTAAAAACAGACGACCCCTTCTCCACCTTCAGCGCATGGCAGCTCCGTGCAGCCATCAAGGCAGAACTGGACAAGCTGGACGATGCCGAACAATCCATCCGGAAGGCTTGGGAAATTGCCTGCCAGTCGGGAGGCAACGCTTCCAGCTGGAAAATCAGGTGCCTCCCCTCCCTGCTGAGGGTATTGGAACGGAGGGAACAGCCGGACTCGGTGGAACATTACCTGCAAATCGGCAACCGCCTCCTGGAGGAAGAACCGGACAACTCCATCGCCGCCATCGGGTTCATACAAGTAAGGGCTTCTACGGAAATGAACCGGAAGAACTATACGCAGGCACTGAAAGATATGCTGTGGCTGCGAAAAAGGAACACTGGCAGTGAACCCAAGACACTGCTTACCCAAATTGCCCAATGTTACCATGCGACGGGCAACCAGGCCCAGGCATATGCCTACATGGACAGTGCACGCATGTGGACCGACACACTGGCCCAACAGAATCTCACTCGACAAATGGCTGAGTTCAACGTCAAATACCAAACACAGGAAAAAGAATTGCAGATAGCTAATCTAAAACAGCAGCAGCTGGAACATCAAGCCCTTCTGTTGAAAGGAGCTATCGGAAGTGGATTGTTATTGATTTGCATATCCATCATTCTATTGGGAGTATATCACAAGAAACGGACAGCAGAACAAAAAATTGAATTACTGAAACAAGAAAATGACCTGAACTCAGCACGACGCTATATTGAAGGCCTGGAAACTGAATGTAAATACTTTGCTAAAGAGTTACACGACGGTATCGCCAACGATCTTCTGGCTCTACAAATGAAAATGAGCAACCAAACATCAAAAAACAATGCGGAAGAGCTAACCAATCTCGTCGGACAAATAAGAAACAGCGTACGCAATATTTCCCATGAACTGATGCCCCCTGAATTCGATGAACTAAGTCTGGATGAAATATTAGTACGCTATGCTTCAAACCTGAAAGCCAACACCGGCATACAAACCAGCTATACCCCCACCATAGGCAATGCTTCCCGCAATCTCCCCAACGAAACTGCCTATGAGTTGTATCGTATCACGCAGGAGCTCACTATGAACATTGCAAAACATACCCGAGCAGACTATATCCACATCAGCTTACAAACTGAAAATGGAACAAGATATATATTACAGATTGCTGACAATGGTACCCAATCTGCGAATCAGCAGTCTACAAAAAATGATGGCATAGGCCTACGCACCATAAACGACCGTATCAAAGCCATTCGTGCTACTACTAACCAAACTCAATCCAGTGATGGCAACAACATTTTTACACTACAATTCGACATATAGTCCAATGGATAAAAACATGTATAAGCTACTGATCATAGACGACCATCCCATCGTAGCAGAAGGTATCAAAAACATAGCAGAACAACTGGGAGATGTTACATGCCAAAGCGCCATTTGCATGAAAGAAGTGGAACAAGCAGTCAATGCCTGTCAATTCGACCTTTGTATCATTGATCTGGAACTTCCAGACACAAACGGCTTCAAACTGATCGATTTCCTGCACAATCAAATACCAGAATGCAGAATTCTGATATACACCATGCATGAAGAACCTTGGGTCATATCCAAGTTAGCACACCAGGCTATTCATGGGGCTGTCTCAAAAAACAACAGCATCCAGGAACTAGCTACAGCCATCAAAGAAATAAAGAATGGGAATAAATATTTCTGCAAAACTTTTTCCGAGCAGTTCGGTAGAAATTCTATAACTCAGGTACCAGAGTTGTCCAAAAGAGAAAAAGAAGTATTGGCTTTATTATCCCAAGGGCTGAGTACCTCAGAAATTGCAAACAAGATATTTCTTAGCACTAACACGGTACACACTTACCGCAAACGACTGATGGAAAAACTGGAAGCCAAAAATGTGGCAGAATTAGTATACAAAGGAACAGAGCTATTCTGATCAAGATCTTATTCAATAACAAGCAAAACTAAAATACGATTTAAATCATACCACTTAACAAGAGATATTCTGTAAATCTTCTTAAAAGAAAGGGAGGATGTCCTTGCGAACACCCTCCCCGGAATATTACAATTGATGTATTACTTGCGGTTTATTCTTCTTCAACTTTCTCGTCTACCGTGTTGTAGTCGAGAACCGTCTTCTTGTTGGCAAGCATACGGTCATACTCTTCTTTGGAACCAACGATGATCTTCTCGAACTCACGCTGACCTGTACCGGCAGGAATGAGGTGACCACAGATCACGTTCTCCTTCATACCTTCCAGACGGTCTACCTTGCCGTTGATAGCTGCTTCGTTGAGCACCTTCGTCGTTTCTTGGAAAGAAGCGGCAGACATGAAGCTCGACGTCTGCAGAGCGGCACGCGTAATACCCTGAAGTATCTGTGTAGAAGTGGCAGGCACCGCATCACGTACTTGTACCAGCTTCAAGTCACGACGTTTCAGCATGGAGTTCTCGTCACGCAGCTTGCGGGCAGTAACAATCTGACCCGGCTGCAGATTCTGAGAGTCGCCTGCATCGGTAACCACCTTCTTGCCCCAGATGCGGTCGTTCTCTTCCATGAACTCGATCTTGTCGACTACCTGCTGCTCGAGGAAGCGGGTATCACCCGGTTCGTTGATTTCGACCTTGCGCATCATCTGACGTACGATGATCTCGAAGTGCTTGTCGTTGATCTTCACACCCTGGAGACGGTAAACATCCTGAACCTCGTTGACAATGTACTCCTGCACAGCCGTAGGACCCTTGATGGCCAGGATATCGGCAGGCGTAATGGCACCGTCGGACAACGGAGTACCGGCACGTACGTAATCATTCTCCTGTACCAGGATCTGCTTAGACAGCGGAACAAGATATTTCTTAACCTCACCACCCTTAGAGGTGACGATGATTTCGCGGTTACCACGTTTTACCTTACCCATCGTAATCTCACCATCGATTTCGGAAACGATAGCAGGGTTGGACGGGTTACGTGCTTCGAACAGCTCGGTAACACGGGGAAGACCACCCGTGATATCACCAGCCTTACCAACAGCACGCGGAATCTTCACGATAACTTCGCCGGCCTTCACCTTCTGGCCGTCCTCCACTACCACGTGGCCACCCACGGGGAGGTTGTAGGTACGGATCAGTTCGCCGTCTTCGGTCATAATGTGTGCTGTAGGCACCTTTGCCTTGTCCTTGGACTCGATAACGATGATTTCGCGCAAACCGGTGGACTCGTCGGACTCTACCTTATAGGTGACGTTCTCGATGACATCCTCGAACTCGATTTTACCGGTAGCCTCGGTGATGATAACAGCGTTGAAGGGGTCCCAACGGGCGATGAGCTTGCCTTTCTCTACCACCTCGCCGTCGGCTGCATAGAGCGTAGAACCGTAGGGTACGTTGTGGGTAGAAAGAACGATGTCGGTGTTGACATCGACAAAGCGCAACTCGGCCAGACGGCCTACCACTACCTTGGCGGGTTCGCCTGCTTCGTCGATGACATCGACGGTACGCAGTTCCTCGAACTCGAGGCGGGCGTTGTTCTTGGCCACGATGCTGGCGTTGGCGGCGATGTTGGCAGCCGTACCACCGGCGTGGAATGTACGCAGTGTCAACTGTGTACCCGGCTCACCGATAGACTGTGCCGCAATGACACCGACGGCCTCACCTTTCTGTACCATACGACTGGTAGCCAAGTTACGGCCATAACACTTGGCACAAACACCCTTCTTGGACTCGCAGGTGAGCACGGAACGGATCTCGACACTCTCGATGGGCGACTCTTCAATCTTCTGGGCAATGGCCTCGGTGATCTCTTCGCCGCCGGCAACAATCAGTTCGCCGGTTGTCGGATGTACAATATCATGTACGGATACACGTCCCAGAATACGTTCATACAGTGTAGCGATGGTTTCATCGTTATTCTTGAGGGCTGTACAAACCAGTCCGCGGAGTGTTCCACAGTCTTCTTCGTTGATGATCACGTCGTGTGACACGTCGACCAAACGACGAGTTAGGTATCCGGCATCGGCCGTCTTCAAAGCAGTATCGGCCAAACCTTTACGGGCACCGTGGGTAGAGATAAAGTACTCGAGCACGGACAAACCTTCCTTAAAGTTCGAAAGAATCGGGTTTTCAATGATCTGACCACCTTCGGCACCGGCTTTCTGCGGCTTGGCCATCAAACCACGCATACCGGAAAGCTGACGGATCTGCTCCTTCGAACCACGGGCACCGGAATCCAACATCATGTAGACAGAGTTAAAGCCCTGGTCATCAGATGAAATGGTTTTCATCAGGATGTTGGACAATTCAGAGTTGACGTGTGTCCAGATATCAATTACCTGATTGTAACGTTCGTTATTGGTAATGATACCCATATTATAGTTGTTGATAACCTGTTCTACTTCTTCGTAGCCCTTCTGTACAAGTGCCTCCTTCTCTTCAGGAATAATGATATCACCTAAGTTGAAAGACAGACCTCCCTTGAAGGCCATATAGTAACCCAAGTTCTTGATACCGTCAAGGAAGTCAGCAGCCTTCGACACACCGCACACCTTAATAACGTGACTGATGATGTCGCGCAATGACTTCTTAGAGATAATGGTATTGATGTATCCGGCTTCGGGCGGTACAATCTCATTAACAATGACACGACCGACAGAGGTATCGTGCATCATCTTCTTGACAATGTTACCGTTCTCATCTACATCGTCCACGATAACACTGACAGGAGCGTGGATGTCGCACTTGCCTTCGTTATAGGCAATCAGAGCTTCTTCAGGGCCATAGAAAGTCAGACCCTCACCCTTAGCACCCTTACGCAGCTTGGTGATGTAGTACAGACCAAGCACCATATCCTGTGCAGGCACAGTGATAGGCGCACCGTTGGCTGGGTTCAGAATATTGTGTGACTGGAGCATCAACAGCTGTGCCTCCAGAATAGCTTCGTTACTCAACGGAAGATGAACAGCCATCTGGTCACCGTCGAAGTCGGCGTTGAAGGCCGTACATGCCAACGGGTGCAACTGAATAGCCTTACCTTCAATCATCTTAGGCTGGAATGCCTGAATACCCAAACGGTGCAAAGTCGGCGCACGGTTCAGCAATACAGGATGTCCTTTCATTACATGCTCCAAGATATCCCAAATAACTGGCTCCTTACGATCTACAATTTTCTTTGCAGACTTAACAGTCTTAACAATACCACGTTCTATCAATTTGCGAATGATAAATGGTTTGTAAAGTTCGGCAGCCATCAATTTAGGAATACCACATTCACCCATCTTCAGTTCCGGACCTACGACAATTACTGAACGTGCAGAATAGTCAACACGTTTACCCAGCAAGTTCTGACGGAAACGTCCTTGCTTACCTTTTAAGCTATCTGAAAGTGACTTCAAAGGACGATTGGCATCTGTCTTCACTGCGCTTGACTTACGAGAGTTATCAAACAGTGAATCAACAGCTTCCTGCAACATACGCTTTTCATTACGTAAGATCACTTCCGGAGCCTTGATTTCAATCAGACGTTTCAAACGGTTATTACGAATAATAACACGACGATACAAATCATTCAAGTCAGAAGTTGCAAAACGACCTCCATCCAATGGAACCAACGGACGTAATTCTGGTGGAATAACCGGAACAATACGTACAATCATCCATTCAGGTTTATTACGGCCACGTGAAGCACGGAAAGATTCTACAACCTGCAAGCGCTTCAAAGCTTCATTCTTACGCTGCTGAGAAGAATCATTATTAGCTTTATGACGTAATTCATAAGAAAGAGCATCTAAGTCCAGACGAACGAGTAAGTCATAAATTGCTTCAGCACCCATCTTCGCAATGAACTTATTTGGATCACTGTCTTCCAGATATTGGTTTTCTTTTGGAAGACTATCCATAATATCAAGATATTCTTCTTCAGACAGCAAATCATATTGGCTGATACCATCTTCTGCTTTTATACCCGGCTGAATAACTACATAACGTTCATAGTAAATAATAGCATCAAGCTTCTTTGTAGGCAATCCTAACAAATAGCCGATTTTATTAGGCAAAGAACGGAAATACCAGATATGTGCAACAGGTACAACCAGCTGAATGTGACCGCTACGTTCACGACGAACTTTCTTTTCTGTTACTTCTACACCACATCGGTCGCACACAATTCCTTTATAACGAATGCGCTTGTATTTACCACAATGACATTCGTAGTCCTTTACCGGACCGAAGATTCGTTCACAGAACAAACCATCACGTTCCGGTTTATAAGTACGGTAGTTGATAGTTTCCGGTTTCAATACTTCACCGAAAGAGTTTTCCAAAATCTCTTCAGGAGAAGCCAGTCCGATCGTAATCTTTGAGAGATTACTCTTTAT
>ENA-OOUL01000172-OOUL01000172.1-human-gut-metagenome-genome-assembly--contig:-NODE-172-length-15362-cov-1.941614_pt1 | contig 15362 bp, 7 predicted proteins | sample MGYA00241544_ERZ501270 | MGnify/ENA primary metagenome ERZ501270 (study PRJEB25962, sample SAMEA2042283) | human gut metagenome | biome: human gut; feature: human-associated habitat; material: faeces...
GAATTAGAACGTACAGAGCCTTTTTCGGTAAGACGCGGATATTTTTTTATCTCCAACCGCCATCCCTGATCATCGGTCAGATGCCAGTGAAAACGATTCAACTTATAATTAGCTGCTAGGTCAATAGCTTTTTTCACATCTTTCAAAGGTAAATAATAGCGCCCCGCATCGATCAAGAATCCCCGGTAAGAAAAACGAGGTGCATCTTTCACAAGGATGCAAGGAAGTAAAGTATGATTTTTATCTGCCAGAATCAACTGATTAACAGTGCGGAGAGCATAAAAAAAACCGGCAGGTGCAGATGCCTTAATTACCACTTTATTTGCAACAACAGAAAGTTCATATGCTTCTTCATTCAAGGATTTTTTATCTTGCAGTAATATGCCGGCCTTTTTAGACTTGTTTGCTTGCAACCTCAAACCATAGTCTCCCAACACTTGCTCCATAAAGTTATCAATTATCTGATTTACTTCCGGATGTTTACCGGCATATAGAATATTGTTGTTATGAGCTAAATCGAATGTACCTTGCTTCTCTTGTACATAAGAAGGCTGAGGTATAATATTGGCACCCATGACAGCAGGAACTACTACCCAGAATAATGTCACTAGATTTGCTACGCATAATTTGAATAAACTCATATCTAAAGTATTTTAATGATTTAAGATTCTATTTCAATTAGCTCCGATTATATCAAGTACTTTCAGTTCTTTACCATTAACAGGTACAGTTTTATCCTTCAAAAAATCAAGAAGAATATCCCAATTCTTATCTTCTGTGTTATACCAAAGTGATTTATTGAAAGTTCCTTCCTGCTTTGTAAAACCAGTGGCAGGGGTTTTCAAACTACCAATATATACATTTCCGAAATATTGGTTACCCACTGCCTTTTCCTCTTTTACAGCTACAATCACCTCTGGAGCATAAATATAATTATTCTTAAAGACATCTCCTTTCCCATAAGATGAATCATGCTTAGTGAAATGGAAAAGCGTACGGTCTATCTGTGGCTCCGGTTTTGGAAACAGGTAAAACAAATTATTCTCTACCAATGTATTCTGAGTATATCCAGTGAAATGCATTACAGGGCTGAAGTAGGCATCTTTATGGCTAGCATTAGTCAGATAATTGCGTAGTCCATCATTTATACTGACATTGTAACGTACCTTGGTTTCAATATTCCCATTCACACACCAGTCTTCCGGCCAACCATTCGTACCAATTACCAACATGAAGCCGCCATCATTATTATAGCTCAGATTATACTGGAATATAGAATTCCGACATCCCCAGTCCGAATCATAAGCATACCCGTCTATAATAGATCTATGATCACTTACTATATTAAACTGTACCAATGTATTGTCGCTACACCAAGGCCATATTCCATCACAAGCTTCTGATTCAGGTAGAGTTTTCGGACAATTCTTCATCACGTTATATTCTATCAATCCACCATCGCAACCAGCCAGAACAATACCGTCACCCGGCACTCCATCCAATACATTCTTCCTGACGACTACTCCCAAATTAGGATTCCACTGCTTCCTGCTCCAATAACCCCTAAACTTAATTCCATCCCTTTGGCAATCTTTCAGATAGCAATTTTCAATAGTCATTCCAATAAATCGATTCAGAATACTGTCATTATCCCGGCCATTCTGAATGCAAATTCCTATGCCGCCACCTTTCTCTATCACCGTACTTCCATATACATCGTGCACGTACAAGTCATCAATGACCATATTATGTGATTCTCCAAACTTATCCAACTCTACCCACAAGCCCAATAAACCAGCTTTCGGAACATCACCTTTATTAGAAATTTCAAGATCGCGTATCACCAGATTCTCTGAGTTCAATATATGAACAGCAGCTGTATCAACTCCATTTCCTTTTATATGCGGTTTTTCCAATCCTCCATATTTGCCCAGTACGACAGGATTATTCTCCTCTCCACAACAGGAAAGCAAAAGTTTCTCCGTAAATACAGCACCGGATTTCAACAAAATACTGTCTCCACCTTTTAGAGTTAAAGACTGAAGCTTTGCCAAAGACTTAAAAGGAGTCCCTACAGAGGTTCCATTATTAGCATCGTCACCATTTACAGAATCAAAATAATAATTAGTCGTTGTCATCTGCGAAGAGCAAGAAACTAACATTGCAACCAAACCTCCACAAAGTATTGTCTTTATATTTTTCATGTACATATTATTTTAAAGTTTATTATTACCAATTGTCTGTCCGGAAAGAAGATACCGGAAGCCCGCTAAGACTGAATAGTTCCGGTTCTACATAATTTTTAAAGGCATATCTAACTGCTTTCGGATTCCTCACATATTTAGAAGACACTATTACAACATCTCTTTCTTCATCTACATACGCTTCAGCCGGATGAAAAACTTTACTCTCATCTGCTATTTCAAATAAATGCAGGGGCTTTCCATAACTCGTTAGTCCATAATATAAATCTTTAAAAAAAATCACAGCTTTATCCCCATCGACTTCCATCCTTTCAAAAGTCGGACTCTTATATTCAAATCCCTTCGTACCATACACTTCAGCTAATGCCATCAATCCTAAACGTTCACCAACTTTCTCTTTGCGTACCGGATGAATTTGTTCTACTTCTCCCACATCCAAAATGACCGCCATACCACTATTCTCAATTCGATCCATACTTCTTCTCTGTTCATCACGCAGATAAGCACCTACATGCTCACCGACCTCACTTGGAACATTCCATGTAGTATAATCAAAAGGAGCTATTTGCGTGAAATAGAACGGAAAATTTCTTCCCCACTTCCGTCTCCATTCAGCTACCATAACAACCAGTCGATTCGAATACTGAGAAACATTATATACATTTGATTCTCCCTGATACCAGATACAACCCTGTATGCCATAACCGACAATGGGGTTCAACATTCCATTATACATGGTAGTAGGTATATTGGCCTCCCACCCTGTAGTACCATCACTCACTTCCGGAACTGAAATATCACCCAGTGTCTGACAAGTTTCACGACTCATCCAGGTTTCAACAACGGAACCACCAAAGCTTGCATTAATAATACCAACCGGAACCCCAAGATTCTCCTGAATAAAATGAGCAAAATACCATGCAACCGCACTACAATCTCCTACATTTTCCGGAGCAGCCACCACCCAATCTGCTTTTATATCCGTAAGTGGTTTATAACTGCCAAGTGGAGGCACATTTATAAAACGAATATTGCTTTTTTGAGAAGTCAGAATAGCTTTGGTAGATTCATAACATTCTTTCAGCTGCATAGCCATATTTGATTGCCCACTTGCTAGCCAAACTTCCCCCACATATATATCACTGAAAATTAGAGTATTGTCTCCCGTTATGGTTAATACATAGGGACCTCCTGCTTCCGGTGTATGAAGCATAATTCTCCACGTACCATCTCTCCCTGCTTTGGTGGAATAACTCTTGTCGTTCCATGATGAAGTCACTGTGACTGTCGTCCCGGCATCTGCCCATCCCCATATCGGTGTGACCGTCTTTTGCTGTAGCACCATATTATCGCCGAAAATATCGGCAACCTTCAAATCCTTTGCCTCAACTGTTAAAACAGCCAAAGCCAGGAGAAACAAGATAATATTGAGTCGTTTCATTTTATCAGTCTATCTTTTGTAAACATTCAAAATCAAATTCAACCTTTTTCACATCAGCTTGCTCATCAGTCCCGTTTGCCGGTAAGTCAAAAAAGATTTTCTCGTCTTTATCCAGTTTATAAATCACAAGCGTCAACTCTTTCCCCTCTACAGAATGTTCCTGCCGGTTTAAACCTACCGTCCAGGTGGCATGACTGTTATAATCATCATCCGAAAGCATATATCCGTTATAAATTTCCGCCTTATCACCGGAATAGTTGATACGCATATAGATGTTATTCAAATTCTCCAATGCATCTGTCGGCACTTGTAGCCTCCACTCTTTGAATGTATTATGAGCAATACCGTCGGCATATCCCGGTTTATCCACCACCATCGGCATCATCGGTTGTGGAAATTCCCGTGTAAGTGAAGGATTGGAGTAATAGTCCGTCGACAGCCAGGAAGAGTCGGTACTAAATTCAATCCTGTCATAATTATAGTATTCCACAATAACACGTGCAGCAAATAGCTTCTTCCCCTCAACAAATGGGAAACTTGCAAACAATAGATTGACACCTTTCCTGGCATATCCTGTAAGGTCTATTTCATTTAACTGGTTTGGTTTTATTTCCTGATTTACCCAAGTATCATTCAGATTGAGTATACATTTCGACTCCGGATACATAAACAAAGTGACTTTCTTGATCGTCGAAGGATTATCTAGGTTGAATTCCTTAAAGAAGAAACGGCGATAACGCTGCTGATAAGGTTCAATCCCATGAAAGTTTGCTGTTTCCAACCATTTTGCCTCTTCCAGGATGCCCTTAGGCTGAATACGAATATCCATTTGCGGCTGATTGAAAATAACCGCTTTCTGTTCAAATCGCGGATTCATACCCGTCTTCAACTTATAATAAGCAGCCTTCTTATCAGTAGAGAAAATATAAACATCTCCAAATGAACTGTATAAATCCGCATCAGAAATATAGCATACCTTCTTTCCATCTTGTTCCAATAACCAGCAGTTATCAGCCTCTTTTTCTGTCAGAATAACAACATACTTTTCTTCTCCATTCTGCAATTGTACCTTAAGTACACAATCTTTTCCCGGATTCAGTCCGTTAACAATCCAACTATCACTTTCCTCCTGTATCTTAGCCCGACTTGCCTTCACTCCTTTCACAGTCGATTTATCAAAAGATAGCTCCACGGGAATTTGCCTGTTCTGGAAAAACAGATAACAATTATCAACGCTTCCCATTAATTGTGCCGTAGCATAATTCAAGCGCATAGCATCAAGTTCCACATTCAAGGGCCAGATAAAGACCGTACTATCCTGCATTTCAACACTTTTCTGAGGAAAACGAAGCATTTTATCTTTCAGTTTCACCTCAAACTTCACACTCTTCTGTGCCTTCTTCGGATGGTAACGGGAATAATTGATTCCAAACATATAGCCAGTTTCATTATTAGAGCGTACAGACACCTGTAACCCATCTTCTTCCCATTTCGGGATAACAGGCATCATGGGAGCTAGGTCTTTCTCAAACTCATTGACAAAGTAATGCAGTTTTTTCACCTTCTTATAAGATTCTGCTATTTCTCCTGATTCACGAATAGCAGCCTGAAAATCATAAGACTTCACTGGTAACCGACTCCAATACCCTGTTTTCAATTGTTCTTCCTCAGTAGACCATAGTTTACCCGTAAACTGAGTGGCACCGGCAAAAATATAATATCCCAGCAGATTAGACCCTGAACCAAGTTTGGCTATCATCATGCCCAACCCGTCTAAAGGATCGATGCTGAGTCGCCTGTGATAGGTATTTTGCACACCCACTCCCATTTCACAAGTAAAGAAGGGGTATTTTTCATATGTCATATACACATCTTGCCGCTTTATTTGATCATTACCTATATTCTCATTATCACGAAACGAGTCAAACAAGAAGTTTCCCGGCTGGTATTCTTTTCCCACATGTTCCACCCATGGAGCATCTGCATATCCTCCCCATAAAGGGATCACTTCAAAAGGAGGAACAGAACCGTCTCCCCATCCAGTAACCGTATACATCGGAACATCAATACCATTTTCCAAAGCCGTATCTTTCAACCATTGGATATGTGGTTCACCCTCCTTGCCATACCAATATTCATTTTCCAACTGGATGCCTATGATATTCCCACCATCTTTATAGTAAAGCCCTTTCAACCGGTTAGCTATTTGAGCAAAATAGCGTTTGACATAATTCTGATAAACCACATCATTTGAGCGGTCTTTCAGATATTTTTTCTGTAAAATCCAATCAGGTGTCCCACCATTACGAGCTTCTCCATGCGACCAGGGACCCAGTCTCGGAACTACAAACAGCCCATGTTTCTGGCATAACTTAATAAAGCTGCGCAAATCCTTCTCATTCTCCCATTCAAACTGACCTTCTATCTCTTCGTGATGATTCCAAAACAAATAAGTCGAGATAATATTGATACCGCAAGCTTTCATTTTCAAGATACGATCTTCCCACAAATCCTTACGGATACGTGAAAAATGCAATTCTCCCATAACGGGTAGAATTGGCTTCCCGCCCACGGTCATATATAGGCTATTAACTTCTATTGCTCTCTCCTTAGGCCCCGGATTTCCCATTTTCAGATGACCGTACAAAGGTGTCTCCATGACGTTCGAAGCATCCAGTCTATAAACTTTCTGTGCTGATAAATTCGTAAACAAGCAAAAACCGATAAATAAAAAGGATATTTTTTTCATTTGTATTCTATCATTAGGTTAATAAACCGCTTCCATTGTCTGAGTACTCCACTGATCCGCCCAGCGAATAAGTGGTCTGTCTCCATCGAACTCAACCGGTAACCAAACATATCGTGAATTTATTAAATCCGTTTTATTCCACCTGTCAAACATAGCAATAAATTGATCCTGCATCCCTTCAATGGGAAGTACATAAGTACTTTGGGCATAAAATGTCTTATCGGCATCACGCCCCAAACAGGGGTTATCTTTCAGTTCCCAAACTCCCAACATTGAATCAGATACGGCCCATTTGGCTTTATTCGGGTCCCAACCGGTGCAACCGGATGAGAGCATATAATAATGACCGTTTCGTTTAAAGACTGCAGGAGCTTCCCGAGATTGTCCAATAAATCTCCGGACATAAGTTCCTGAAGGTTTTGTATAATCATCAGTCAGCAAACTGATATACAAAGTACTGTTCCATTCTGAGGAGCAAATATGATAAGCCTTTCCATCATCATCCTTGAAGATAGTCTGATCACGACTATCTGCTCCATTCGGTTTAAAAGACCCCAAATAAGTGAAGGTTCCTGTCGGTGAGTCACTGATTGCTACCCCAGCATGTGCCTTTTCATAATCAGGACTTTCAATATGCATCCACATTACAAACTTACCGGTTTTCTCATTATAGATGACCTTCGGGCGCTCTATCACTTGCGAAGGGTGAAGATCAGAAGTCGGATCATCATCTACCGTAGGCAGAACCTTACCCTCAAATTTCCAGTCTGTCAGATTCTTGGATGAATAGCAAGCCACCCCCCCAGCTTCAGCCCGCCAGCACTCCCAGGTTTTAACCCAGTCCAGGCGATAGGTAGAATCACCTTTAAATTCACCATACCAATAATAAGTACCTTCATGGTAGAGAATACCTCCCCCATGTGCATTTATCGGATTTCCATCCGTATCTTTCCAAATACTGCCGGGAGTTACGATATCTTTTCCCTGTTGCTTAGCCGACATCCGATCCACCGTCTTAATTGTAACCGATGCCCCTTTCATCCCCTCTGCTGAAACATTCAAGATTATCTCACCTGCATTTCCATCCGGTTGCAATATAGCCATTGCTTTACCTTTAAAAGTTTTAGGTGATAAGGAACGGAAACTTTCCATATCTGTAGGACATGCATTCCCAGATCCCCTGATAATACCATTTCCCACAGCACTCAAAGTCACTTTCATATCAGCATCAGGTACTACCTTACCCTCTTTATCAATCAATTCAACAGTGACATAAGCCAGATCATCCCTATCCGCTTTAATCACTTTGCGATCAGCGATTAAACGTATCTGTACCGGAGCACCTGTGGTTCTTAAAATAGCACATGAAGATTCGCTGTTGTCATAGATAGCCACTGCTTTCAATTCACCCGGCTGATAGTTGACTATAAACGTAGCCGTATAATCTTTCTTTGAAACTTCTTGCTCACCCAGCAATTCATTATTAAGATAGAGTCTTACCTTAGGCGCACGACTATAAACATTCACTTTTACAGGTTTGCCTTCCAGCCCTTTCCAATTCCAACTAAGAGATTCGTTCTTCCACCCCCAATAGCTCACATCTTCTGTTTTCCCGGCAGCCGGCAAAGGTTGTACCGCCATTGTTATTTCCCTTTCCTTCCAAACAATATCGCGGTAATAAGATTGTGGCTTCTTTTCTCCACAGATATCAATATCTCCACACCATGCGTTATACCAGGGCCACCCCATAAACTGAGGATTTTTCTCGCCTTTACTCAGTTCCAGTGTATGACCTATTCCCGATTCACCTAAATAATCAAGGGCAGTCCATACAAAATCACCAATGATATATGGATGCTTTTCCACCAGATTCCAGTTTACAGCAGCTTCCTGAGCTACAGTCTCACTACCATATATAATACGTGAAGGATCTTGCTGATGATCATTCTCATATTCGTACCACATATAGTTGTATCCTGCCACATCCAGATGCTGCATGGCTTTTACAGCATCTTCCTTCCACTTCAGTTGCGGATTATCCCAATAATCGTTGATAGCAGCAGTTACCGGACGCGAAGGATCCAACTTCTTCACTATATTCCTCAATCTTTCAGCAATCTCCACACCGGCATCATCCGAACGTTCCTGAATTTCATTTCCGATACTCCACATGATGACAGACGGATGATTCCGATCTCTTAACACCATTGCCGAAATATCTTTTTCGTTCCATTCATCAAAGAAACGATGATAGTCCTGAGGATTCTTTTCTTTTTGCCAATGATCAAAAGCCTCATCAATTACCAACATACCCTGCTCATCACAAGCTCTGAGAAAAGCTTCTGCCGGAGGATTGTGAGCACATCTGACTGCATTATATCCATTTGCCTTCAACAATTCTATTTTACGCATCTCCGCCCTATCCAACGAAGCAGCTCCCAACAAACCATTATCATGATGTACACAGCCACCTTTCAGTTTCAGAGACAAATCATTCAACTTAAATCCTTCTTTCGCACTGAAAGAAATGGTACGGATACCAAAAGGAATAGATATTTGATCCAACACCTCATGCCCGGAACTAAGCAAAATCTTCGCTTTATACAAATGCGGAGTATCAACCGACCATAACTTTGCCTGTTTCACCGGCAAAGAAAAAGCAATCGTCTGTTTACCAGCTGCATCAACATTCACAGATTGCTCTTCCACACCTACTTCCTCACCATCAGGAGAAATAATAGTAATCACCATATTTGCTTCCGCACTTTCAGTTTTCTCATTCAGCACATCTACCTCTATTGCCAATATTGCCTCATCATCTGTTACTTTCACAGTACGCACAGCAACTCCCCATTCATCCAAATGAACAGGATCGGTCTTAATTAACCATACATGCCGGTAAATGCCTGAACCGGCATACCAACGAGAATTTTTCCCCTCATTCGTTACCTTTACAGCAATAGTGTTCACTTCACCTGCCGGATGGCAATACGAAGTGATATCACATTTAAAGGATGAATATCCATACGCATTGAATTTCACTTTCTGTCCATTCACCCACACTTCGGACTGCGCATAAACTCCCTCAAAATAAAGGGAATGAAGCTTGTGAGCATCTTTACGGTCAATAATAAATGATTTTCTATACCACCCTTCACCACCTACGGTTTGTCCGGTAGCAAAACCTCCAATACTTTCCTTAGAAAAGGGTCCTACTGATAAACCTTCTGAATCGGGAAGAGGTTCTGCGCTCCAGTCATGTGGTAGATTTAACACTCGCCATTCCGAATCATCACAAGACTCTTTTGCTGCATCTTTTATTTGACCGAGATGGAATTTCCAGCCCTGATCAAACTTAATCTTTCGTACGGAACAATCCATACTCTGACTGCATGCTGTAACAATCAACGAGTTTACAATGACAAATACATATCGTTTTACTAATGCTTTCAACTTCATATTATCTCCTATTTTCGTTAGACCTACTCCTTATATATAACAAAGAGAAGATAGATAAAAGGTAAATTTTATCCGATTTTGATAGAATCTAGGGATACTCTTCATTATCCGCCAATATCCACTTTTCTATTGTAGATGTCTTTATTTACTCCTCTGATTTATAATAATATTAGCCACTGGAAGTCCTTGTACTTTTGCTGTCACAATAACTTTACCAGACGTTTTACCAGAACGCACCACCAACAGGTTGCTTCCACGCCACGTCTTCCGACTACTAGCAACGAAACCTTCTACACTCATAGGATTGGCATTACCTACTCCCTCAATCGTAGCATCCCCTTCTATAAAAAATTCCACCAATTCTTCAGCCAACTGATTCCTAATGCCTTTACTATCTACCAATTCTAATGTAATATAGCTTAGATCATTACCATCAGCTACGATTTCCGTTCTGTCTGCAGATAATCTGATTTTTTCAACCTTACCGGCACTTTCCAATGCTGCAGTGCCCACCTCATTGCCTTTATTATAACTCACGGCTTTCAATATTCCATGAACATAAGGTACTTCCCAAACAAGCGTATTTTTCTTATCGACAGTATTTTCTTGTTTGCCTAAAGATTCTCCATTCAAGAACAATTCAATCTGTTCACAATTGGAGTATACAGATACTGTCATCTTTTTTCCTTCATATCCCGGAAAATTCCAATGATCCACAACGTCCGGAAAATCCCATACACTCCACTCCGCCTTATCCGGATTCAAAGGGAAAGAGGGAACAGGAGGCGTCACAACAATATGGGATACCGGTGCCTCACTCCATAACGTTTCGCGCAAATAGGATTGGGGACGACGTTCGCCCGAAAGATTCAAATCGCCGCAATTAGCATGATTCCAAGGGAAAATACGTTTATCAAGCGGATACCCACACCAGCCGATACTTGCCTCACCAATATAATCAAAAGCAGTCCAGATAAAATCACCGATCACCCATGAATGATTTTCTACCCCTTTCCAATAATCATAAGCCTGGGATGCGTAGGATTCCGAGGCATAGATAATTCGGTCCGGGTGACGTTTGGCATCCAATTCATAACGATTTAAACAGTAATTATAACCACAAACATCCAAGGGGAGCAGAAAATCATCCGTTGCATCAACAATAGAGTTGACTCCCGCCGTAACAGGACGAGTTGTATCAAGTGCCTTCACAAAACCTGTCAATTCCCTGCATACCTCTACTACTTCAGTAGTTTCTTTGTTTTTGATTTCATTACCAATACTCCACATAATGACACAAGGGTGATTTCTATCACGTGCAACCATGCTATACAGATCTTCTTTCCATAACTTATCAAAATACTGTCCATAATCATCCTTGTAATGACCTTGTCGCCACATATCAAAAGCCTCATCTATCACCAACATACCTAAACGGTCGCAGGCATTAAGCAAAGCAGTTGAAGGAGGATTATGGGACAAGCGTAGCGCATTGAAACCAGCCGCCTTCAATAATTCAATTTTCCTTTCCTCTGCCCGATCAAAAGCCTTTGCACCCAAAGGGCCATTGTCATGATGAATACATCCACCTTTTAATTTCATGGATTTACCATTCAGATGGAAACCATTCTCTGCACTAAATGCAATATTTCGTATACCTATTGAAATACATTCCTCATCTATTATCTTATTGTCTTTCAGAAGACGGTTTACAACTTTATATAAGTAAGGATTGTCTGTAGACCATAATTGCGGAGAAGTCACTTCTAATATATGGTTAATTTCTGTTTTTTCTTGATTATCCAATGTTACCAGTTGCTCCTTCCAAGCTACAGTACGGTTCTCCTTATCTACAATCTGTGTTTCCAAAATCACTTTTCCAGTTACTTTCTCTGTATTTGCTAGAACGCTCTGTACATGTACCTCTGCTTTATTGGTTGTGGCAACAGGTGTGGTGATAAACGTCCCCCAAGTCTCAAAATGAAGCGGATTGGTTATTTTCAAAGAAGTATGCCTATAGATTCCCGAACCTGTATACCAACGGCAGTTCAGACCTTCATTCTTTACGCGAACAGCTATCAGGTTTTTTTCTCCAAATCGCACATAATCTGTTATATCCAGCTCAAATGCAGTATATCCATAAACATGATTGGCTACATGGCGATCATTCACCCAAATATCTGCATTCATATAAATTCCATCGAAAGCAACAACTATACATTTCCCTTTCTCAGCTGTATCCACATAGAAATGCTTCCTATACCAGCCAGTTCCACCGACAGTAAAACCTCCCGAAACCTCAGTGATAGCATCAGCAGTAAAAGGAGAGTTTGTTCCGGGAATATTTTCAATACTCCAATCGTGGGGAAGATTCACCAGACGCCATTGTGAATCGTCTAAATCTGATCTCTCACCTTCAATAATATCTCCACGATGGAACAACCACCCTTCATCGAAAGATTGTTCTCGAGGGGTGGGCTTCTTTTCACTGCAACTACTCAATTCCAACGTTATTAACAAAAGCAATAGGCTGTATATACTTCTCATATCATTACATTTAGCAGAGCAAAGGCTGGCCTTCAGACAAGATTTTCATCCGACCAGCCTCTTTCTGGAATTTATTTCAATTATTTACCACCCCATTCTGGTGCCTGAACCAAAGCCCTATTATTATCTAGCTCTGATTGAGGAATAGGCCATACATATCCCTTTGATGAATCAAAGACATGAGAACCTGCTCCACCGTCTGCCCGACATCTTTCGTATGCTCTATCCATTTCTTTCCAACGCATAAGGTCAAAATAGCGGGTACCTTCTAAAGCCAACTCCACCCTTCTTTCATGTTTCACCACATCGAGCAATTGGTCATAAGAGAGGTTGGAACCTTCAGCATCTTCCACCTTCGGCATCATCACATCGGCACGCTGACGCACCTGGTTCACCAGTGACATTATTTCGTCTTTACCCGTATTTTGCTTAGCCAAAGCTTCTGCGCGCATCAATAGCACATCAGCATAGCGAATGACATACATATCCTGATTATCAGCAGTCCATGTAGTAGGTTGATTTTGATATTTACGCATGAACAATTGGAATGGACTGTTCCAGGACCACCATGCATCACTAACTTTACCATCATACGTATCACCATTCTTCGTCATCAGTGTATATGTCAAACGTGGATCGCGAGTTGAATCATCATTCGGATCATAGATTTCCGAAGAAGTAATGGGTTTGCCATCTTTGCAATAAAAATCGTTTGCCAAATTCGGATAAGGCAACTGCCACTCCATCGGATAACCATAATTATAAGCTAAAAAACCACCTTCACCATTTTGTTGATCAGTATTTTTAAAGCGAATGGCAAATACTATTTCTTTGCTGGCACCACCAGCTTCTGTAAACAACGTACTGTAATTGGGATCTATTATATAGCCTAAACTCATGACCTGCGCAGCAGCATCTGCAGCCTCCTTATACATTTCGTTATACAAGTATACACGAGTCAATAGACCTAGTGCAGCACCTCTAGTAGCGCGTCCTCTATCAGCAGTAACAGGTAACATCCCCTCGGCAGTAATATCTTTCAGATCTTTGACTATATCAGCTATAATTTCTGATTTCGGCGACTTAGGCACTTGGCTTGTTTCAGTAGTCAACACATTAAAAACTTTGGGAACATCGCGATATAAGCTAGTCAGATGATTGTAAAACAAGGCTCTAATGAATTTGGCTTCACAAACAATCCTTGTACCAGCCTCCTCACTTATTTTACCAGCTTCCAACATTTGTGGTACTTTCTCAATAACATTATTGCATCGCGCAATACCTGTGTAAGAAGCATTCCATACTGCTTTGGTAACAGCAGACGTAGGACTCATGGTGTTATTAGTAATAACATCGGGTCCAACCCACGGAATCCAAGCAAAATAACCCGCCATTATCTGATATACAATCCATATATAAAGGGCCCAATGAATATTGGTCGGAATTATAAAGCTGATTGCTCTGCAAAGCATCATAACAACCGACTAATGCCTTAGTTGCATCAGCTTCTGTATTCCAAAAATTACCATTGGACAACTCTGACAAAGATTCACGGTCCAAGAAGTCTGAACAAGAAAAAAGAGAGAAAGCCAATGAGAAAATAACTGAATAATATATTTTTTTCATGATTCTTTTATTTTAAATTATAATGTGATGTTTAATCCTACAGAGAACGTCTTGGCATTAGGATAAGCGTGACCACGAGTATCAGTACCATACTTTTCTGGATCATAATCATCAATACCAGTAATAGTCAGAATATTCTGTGCAGAAACATATATTCTCAGACGTTCCAGTTTTGCTTTACGAATCCATTCTTGCTTGAAAGAATAGCCCAATTCAATGTTTTTTAAACGTAGGTAAGAAGCATCTTTCAACCAAAATGAAGAAGGTTGACTATTATAATCACCATTACCTAAACGTGGGAAATTTCCGTTAGGATTAGCACTCTCAGAGTAACGATCTAAAAATACTGTTGTAACATTACCCGAAATAGTAGGATAATCCATTACGACACGATCTACCCCAGCCACTCCCTGAAAAAAAGCAGAAAAATCAAATCCTTTATAAGCAGCATTTAAACCAAAACCATAAGTAAAATCAGGAAATGGATTACCGATTACTGTACGATCATTAGTATCCACCACTCCATCCGGTTTGCCTTCTGGGCCACTAATATCCTTGTAACGAATATCACCCAGCTTCAGGGCACCGCCACCAACAGAATTCTTTTCATTGGCTTCATCCACATCTTCTTGTGTACGATACAATCCATCAGCTACATAGCCATAATAAGAATTGATAGGATGTCCTTCCAAATTAATAGACCAATCTGTAATCCAAGAATCTTTACCATGTAAGTCAAGAATCTCATTTTTCACTTTACTGAAATTAACATTTGCACCAAATGTCCAATCTCCCCATTGATCATTATAACCTAAAGCAAACTCCCAGCCCTCATTTTTTACTGATGCAGCATTAACATAAGGTTCCGTAGAAATACCTACAATTCCAGGAATAGGCAATTGCAACAAGATATCAGAGGTTTTTTTATAAAAATAATCGGCAGTAAGGGTAATTTTATTATTCAGAAAAGCAGCATCTATACCTACATCCGTAGTAGCAGTTGTTTCCCATTTTATATCAGGGTTCGCTAATGAGGAAATAGCTACACCTTGAGTTTTATTATCTCCCCATACATAATTATTACCTAAACCAATATATTGTGCAAATGGATAGTAACCAATTTCCTGATTACCCAATTCTCCCCAACTAGCTCTCAATTTCAATTGACTAATAAAGTTATATTTTTCCATGAAGGCTTCTTGAGCAATATTCCAGCCCACAGACACAGAAGGGAAATAACCAACACGATTCTTCTTTGGGATTCTAGAAGACTCATCACGACGAAGATTAAACTCTAACAGATAGCGATCTTTGTAATTGTAATTCACACGACCAA
>ENA-OOUL01000185-OOUL01000185.1-human-gut-metagenome-genome-assembly--contig:-NODE-185-length-14478-cov-2.195916_pt1 | contig 14478 bp, 10 predicted proteins | sample MGYA00241544_ERZ501270 | MGnify/ENA primary metagenome ERZ501270 (study PRJEB25962, sample SAMEA2042283) | human gut metagenome | biome: human gut; feature: human-associated habitat; material: faeces...
CTATTGCTACTGAGGCAAGTGCACAGGGAGCGCATATCGGTTATGGTCCGGTACTTGATTTGGCCCGTGATCCCCGCTGGTCCAGGGTAGAAGAAACGTATGGTGAGGATGCTTATCTCAATGGCGTGATGGGGGCTGCTTTAGTAAAAGGTTTCCAAGGTGAGTTTCCAAGAACTAAAGGTAAAGTAATCGCTACTTTAAAACATTTTGCTGCTTATGGCTGGACAGAAGGCGGACATAATGGAGGAAGTGCTCATGTTGGTAATCGGGAAATGGAAGAAGCTATTTATCCCCCTTTCCGGGAAGCTGTTGCTGCCGGAGCATTGTCTGTGATGAGCTCCTATAATGAAATCGATGGTATTCCTTGTACTGCTAATTCTAATTTATTAACCGGATTATTGAAAAAACGTTGGCAATTTAAAGGTTTTGTCGTTTCTGATCTTTATGCAATCGGAGGGCTTCGGGAACATGGAGTTGCAGATACGGATTATGAGGCAGCAGTGAAAGCTGTAAATGCGGGTGTGGATAGTGATTTAGGAACAAATGTTTATGCCGGGCAATTGGTAAATGCCGTAAAAAGGGGAGATGTGCAGGAGGTTGTGATTAATAAAGCTGTCAGCCGGATACTTGCTCTAAAGTTCCATATGGGTTTATTTGATCATCCTTTTGTTGATGAGCGGGAACCGGAACAAGTCGTGGCATCAACAGAACATCTGGAATTGGCTCGTGAAGTAGCTCGTCAATCTATCATTTTATTAAAGAATAAGAATGAGTTGCTCCCTTTGAATAAAAAGATGAAGACTATTGCGGTTATTGGTCCGAATGCTGATAATATATACAATATGCTGGGAGATTATACGGCACCTCAAAGTGAGTCTTCGGTAGTTACGGTATTGGATGGTATCCGTCAGAAAGTTTCCAATGATACACATATTATATATGCTAAAGGGTGTGCTGTGCGTGATTCTTCTAAATCGGGTTTTCAGGAAGCAATAGAAGCAGCCCGGCAGTCGGATGTGGTTGTAATGGTGATGGGTGGTTCCAGTGCCCGTGATTTTTCTTCAAAGTATGAAGAAACGGGTGCAGCAAAAGTCTCTGATAGTCATATCAGTGATATGGAGAGTGGAGAGGGCTATGACCGTTCTACTCTTGAGTTGCTGGGAAGACAGCGGGAACTGATACGAGAAGTGGGAAAATTAAATAAACCTATTGTATTGGTATTGATTAAAGGGCGCCCCTTATTACTGGAAGGTATTGAAGCAGAAGTCGATGCTATCGTTGACGCCTGGTATCCGGGTATGCAAGGAGGAAATGCAGTTGCCGATGTATTGTTCGGTGATTATAATCCAGCCGGGCGCTTGACTATTTCAGTACCACGCTCTGTAGGACAGCTTCCGGTATATTATAATACAAAACGGAAAGGAAACCGCAGTAAATACATAGAAGAAGAGGGTACACCTCGCTATCCTTTTGGTTATGGACTCAGCTATACATCTTTCAATTATTCGGACTTGAAGGCGGAGGTTGTAGAAGCAGAAGATAGCTGCCTGGTAAATATTTCAGTGAAGGTACGGAATGAAGGCTCACGGGATGGAGATGAGGTCGTTCAACTTTATCTTCGTGATGAAGTGGCCAGCTTTACTACTCCTTTTAAGCAGTTATGTGGATTTCAACGGATACATTTGAAAGTTGGTGAGACAAAGGAAATAACATTCCGGTTAGATAAGAAATCACTGGCACTCTATATGCAAAATGAAGAGTGGGCTGTAGAACCCGGTCGTTTTACATTGATGCTTGGTGGTTCTTCTGAACAAATTTATCAGCAAAAAGAAATTGAGATAACCAAAAGATATACTTTTAAAATGTAAATATCATGAGTAAATCAAGAGATAGAGTGCTCCAGGCACTGAATCATCAGAATACTGATTATGTTCCGGTAGATTTTGGTTCTACTGCAGTGACAGGTATTCATTGCCGTATTGTAGAAGCTTTACGAAATCATTATGGATTGGAGTCTAAGCCTGTGAAAATAGTGGATGCTTTTCAAATGTTGGGTGAAGTTGATGAGGAACTTGCAGAACTGTTGGGAGTAGATTGTATCGGTATTGGTGGAGCGAAGGATATATTTGATCTGGATACCACACAACTTCATGAACAGGTCACTCCGTGGGGGCAGCGTGTATTAGTTCCTTTGAGTATGGATCTTACACCGGATAGCCAGGGAGATGTTTATGTTTATGCCGGTGGTGATAAAACATATCCTCCCAGTGCTGTGATGCCCAAAGGATGTTATTTTATCAATGCCATTGAAAGACAGCAACCTATTGATGAAGAAAAATTGAATCCCGAAGATAATGTTGAAGAGTTTACATTGTTGACGGATGCTGACCTTGCTTACTATAAAGAACTAGTGGATAAGGTGTCTGGTTCAGGAAAAGCCGTAGTTGCCAGTTTCGGAGGGACGGCTTTAGGGGATGTAGCATTTGTTCCGGGTATGGGATTGAAAGAACCGAAAGGTATCCGTAGTGTCGTAGAATGGTATATGTCGACAGCTATGCGTCAGGATTATCTCCATCAGGTATTTGAGAAAGAGATTGATATCGCGATAGCCAACTATGAAAAACTTTGGAATACATTGGGAGATAAAGTCGATGTTGTACTGACTTGTGGAACTGATTTCGGTTCTCAGGAATCTCAGTTCTGCTCTCTTGATACGTTCAAAGAACTTTGGTTGCCTCATTATCGTCGTATGAATGACTGGATACATCAGCATACTACATGGAAAGTTTTCAAACATTCATGTGGGGCTATTATTCCTATCCTTCCGGGTTTGATAGAGGCGGGGTTCGATATTATCAATCCGGTACAGATTAATGCCAAAGATATGGATTCACATAGGCTGAAGGAAGAGTTTGGTTCTCAACTCACTTTTTGGGGTGGGGGAATCGATACGCAACAAATATTGCCCTTTGGTACTCCCGATGAAATCCGTCGCCATGTGATAGGACAGTGTGAGATCCTGGGGCGTGATGGAGGTTTTATTTTTAATGCAGTGCATAATATACAGGCTAATGTTCCGATTGAAAATGTAGTTGCTTTATTTGATACTTTGAAAAGTCTTAGAAATTAATAACCTAAATATAGAAAAGTAATGATGAATAATCTGAATGAATTATATGATGCAATTTTGGTAGGTAAACTGGAAGATGCAGTAAAAGCAATCGGTGCAGCAGGTGGTTATACTTATGTGTTCGACCTGAACCGTACAGATATTCCTTACATCAACGACACTATGTCTAAGGATGTTACAAATGATATCAAAACAAAATTAGGTATCAGCCTGACAGCTGTTCCTGCAGCAGCACCAGCAGCAGCTCCTGCTCAATAAGAAATACGTTTTCAACGTAACAAAATAAAGTTGTCATTGGCTCTCACCTCCAGCCAAAAGGGTGAGGTCAATGACAATTATTTTTTCACACTTAATCAAGTCATATCCATGCTTTCTGCCACAGGACCAATCGGAGTATTTGATTCCGGATATGGAGGGCTGACAATCCTTGATAAAATCCGTGAATTACTGCCTCAGTACGATTATATCTATCTGGGGGACAATGCCCGCACCCCATACGGAACAAGATCATTCGAAGTTGTTTATGAATTTACACTGCAAGCTGTACGCAAGCTGTTCGATTTAGGCTGCCCATTAGTCATTTTGGCCTGCAATACAGCTTCGGCAAAGGCCCTGAGAAGTATTCAGGAAAACGATCTTCCACATATAGATGCAACCCGTAGAGTTTTGGGAGTAATCCGTCCTACAGCAGAATGTATCGGTGACATCACAGTTTCGCGCCATGTTGGCTTGCTTGCCACAGCCGGAACAGTAAAATCTCAGTCATACCCGATAGAACTGCATAAGCTCTTTCCGGATATACAACTCACTGGTGTAGCTTGTCCGCTTTGGGTTCCATTAGTAGAAAACAACGAATTTAACTCTCCGGGAGCAGATTATTTTGTACAGGAATATATTAATCAACTTTTGGGACAAGATCCGAAAATAGATACCATCATCTTAGGCTGTACACACTATCCCTTGCTGATAGAGAAAATACGTCAGTTCACCCCCCCACATATCCGTCTGGTAGCTCAAGGAGAATACGTAGCAGCCAGTTTAAAAGATTACCTCCGCCGTCACTCGGAGATAAGAACACGTTGCACAGCAGGCGGAACTTGTGAGTTTCTCACAACCGAATCTGTTGAAAAGTTTCAGGAAGCAGCATCCATCTTCCTGCATCAGAAAGTACATGTAAAAAGTATTACACTAGAATAATACCTGATAAATAGAATCATTCCTAACCTAATATCATACAATAATGAACACATTCGCCCCGTTTGCACGCCCGATGTATATCATGGCAAAACCAGTGGGTTCTCTTTGCAACCTGGCATGTCATTACTGCTACTACCTGGAAAAGGCTAAACTTTACCAGGACAACCCCAGGCAGATAATGACAGATGAACTATTGGAAAAGTTTATCAAAGAATATATCGAAAGTCAGACTATGCCACAAGTCCTCTTCACCTGGCATGGTGGAGAAACACTGATGCGCCCACTCGACTTCTATAAGAAGGTAATTGCCTTACAAAGAAAATATGCAGGAGGCAGAACAATCGACAACTGTATTCAGACCAACGGAACTCTCCTGACCGATGACTGGTGCCGTTTTTTCCACGACAATCACTGGCTGGTAGGTGTTTCTATTGACGGGCCGCAGGAGTTTCACGACGAATACCGGAAGAACAAGCAGGGAAAACCTTCATTTGTAAAAGTAATGCAAGGTATCAACCTGTTAAACAAACATCAGGTAGAATGGAATGCACTTGCAGTAGTAAATGATTTCAATGCCGACTATCCGCTCGATTTCTATCACTTCTTTAAGGAAATAGGGTGCCGATACATACAGTTTACTCCCATCGTAGAGCGTATATTCCAACATTCCGACGGGCGTTATCTGGCCTCGGTAGAGGAAGGAGCAACAGAAACCGTAACCGATTTTTCCGTTACTCCCGAACAATGGGGAAACTTTCTCTGTACCATTTTCGATGAATGGGTACGAAATGATGTCGGCGAATATTTTATACAATTATTCGATGCTACACTTGCCAACTGGGTAGGTGAGCAACCTGGAGTTTGCTCTTTGGCAAAAAATTGTGGCCATGCCGGAGTAATCGAATTCAACGGCGATGTATATGCTTGCGACCACTTCGTATTTCCACAGTACAAATTAGGAAACATTTATTCAAAATCGCTGGTAGAAATGATGTACAGTGAAAAGCAATTACAGTTCGGCCGGGATAAATCTGAGAAACTGCCGACACAATGCAAGGAATGTCAGTATCTCTTTGCATGCAACGGAGAATGTCCCAAAAACCGTTTTTGCAAAACAGCTTCCGGAGAAACCGGGCTAAATTACTTATGCAAAGGTTACTATCAGTATTTCGACCATGTAGCTCCTTACATGGATTTTATGAAAAAAGAATTATTGGCTCAGCGTCCACCTGCCAATATCATGGAAGCTATCAGAAAAGGCACATTATAACCAAGGCCGAAAGACTTATCATTCACTAATAAAGATATAACGGGCTCATGCTACTTAGATGACAAAGTTCCTCTCACAATGTCGGCATGAGCCCTGTTTTTTTTGTACAAACTCGACGAACCTTCGTACAAAAAAAATTAAAAATTCTCGATGTTTTCAGTAAAAGATGCTGTTGTTTTTTGCAAAGTATGCACAGAAAAAAATAAAATATCCTCTTTATACTTTTTTCATTGGAGAATAATGTATAAAGAGGATATTGCAATGTGATAATAATAGAAATTATTTCTTTTTCAACTCATCGGCAGGAACAATACGGTAAAGCTTGTCGCTGGGGCGAATACGGTCGGGGACCTTAAACGAAACATGCACACCTTTCTTTACTACATCTACCGGTTTCAGGTCGACACGTGCTTCGTCCAGTGTAACATACATTGCTCCCGTTGTAGGTCCTGTAATCAGGAGTTTGTCGCCCACCTTGATTTCGGAAGCTTCAATCAGGAATTCAGCAACACCGATGTTCGAGAAATACTTGATACCACGTCCGGCATATACCTTACGCTCTGTAGCCTCCGAACCATAGTTCTTGCTCCATTCTCCCAAACGCTGTCCCAGATAATAACCATTCCAGAAGCCACGGTTAAATACGGTCTTAAGGCGAGTATCCCAGTCGGCTTTCTTTTCTTCCGTAAAGGTACCTTCCAGATACGAACGAATAGCTTCCTTATAACATTCCACCACGGTACGCACATACTCAGGTCCACGTGCACGTCCTTCAATCTTGAATACCCGAACACCGGCTTCTATCATCTCGTCCATAAAATGAATCGTTTTCAGATCCTTTGGCGACATGATATACTGGTTATCGACTTCCAGTTCGATATCACTTTCCTTATCCTTCACGATATAGGCACGACGGCAGACCTGCATGCAAGCCCCACGGTTTGCCGAAGCATTCAGTTCGTTCAAGCTCAGATAACACTTGCCCGACACAGCCATACACAAAGCCCCATGACAGAACATCTCGATACGTACCGGCTGCCCCATCGGTCCCGTAATATGCTGTTCATGAATTGCATCGTAAATCTTACGCACCTGCTTCAAGTTCAGCTCACGTGCCAGTACCACTACATCGGCAAACTGTGCATAAAACTTCAAGGCTTCCGCATTGCTGATATTCAACTGGGTAGACAAATGCACCTCCTGTCCTATCTGGTTACAATAAGCCATGACTGCTACATCGGCAGCAATTACTGCACTGATGCCCGCTTCCTTTGCTGCATCCACAATCTTCCGCATCAAGGCGATATCTTCATCGTAAATAATTGTATTTACAGTCAGATAACTTTTCACACCGTTTTCATCGCATACTCTGGCAATCTCACGCAGGTCGTCTACCGTAAACGTGTTTGCTGAACGAGCACGCATATTCAGGCTTTCAATGCCGAAATAGATAGAATCTGCTCCTGCATGAATAGCCGCAGCCAGCGACTCTCGGGAGCCGACCGGTGCCATAATTTCGAAGTCCTTTATTGAGTAATTCATCTTTTCTTGTTGGTTTCGGCTGCAAAGTTAACGATTTTCCGGCAAACAGACGAACAAGGTCATAGAATCCGAAGCTTTGCCGCTTTACAACCGAAAGTAATAATGTATATATATAGTGATTATATACATGAATAGTATAAACATACAAAATAAATCGTTTTTTATTTCATTCGATACAAAATATTTTATACTTTTGCCGCCGATTGAGATTTTAAGATAAAAAACACAAAACAACTGAATAATAAGAAAGGGAATATGTGCCTCTTCAGTGTAAGAGAATGCAATCACTTAGCACTTTAAAGATTGAAATTTATATTTAACCATTTTATTAAGAGAGATTTATGAGTAAGTTCTTATCACTGCTGTGCAGTATGCTAATCTGCGTGGCAACCTATGCACAGAATATCACTGTGAACGGGAAAGTTACTGCCAACGGAGAAGAGATGCCAGGGGTAACAGTAGCAGTCAAAGGAGGAACGAATGGTACCATTACCTCCATAGACGGTAGCTATTCACTACAAGTAGATGCAAAAAGTACATTGGTATTTTCATTCATCGGATATGAAACTGTAGAAATGCCCGTCAAAGGTCAGAAAGTAATCAACGTCGATTTGAAAGAATCTTCCGTAGCCATTGATGAAGTTGTTATTGCCGTACCTTATGGTACCGCAAAAAAATCTACTTTCACTGGTTCTGCCAGTGTTATCGACAAGAAAATTGTAGCTGCATCACAGGTTTCAAGTGTATCAAAAGCCTTGCAGGGAACTGTAGCCGGTTTGCAGTCGTTCTCTACCAGTGGACAACCGGGTGAAGATGCCGATATCTATATCCGTGGGGTAGGTTCTGCAAATGCTTCACAAACCCCATTGTATGTAGTCGACGGTGTGCCTTACGATGGCAAACTTTCATCTATTTCTTCACAAGATATTGCTTCTGTTACAGTTTTGAAAGATGCCGCTGCCGCTTCTCTTTATGGTTCTCGTGCAGCAAACGGTGTCATCATGATTACGACCAAACAAGGACAGAATGGTTCAGCCCCAACTATCCAGTTATCGGCTAAGTACGGTTTCTCAAGCCGTGCCGTACGCGATTACGACCAGTTGAGCACAGATGATTATTTCATGTTGCAATGGGAAGCATTGCGTAACAGCTACATCGACAACGGTTCAGATCCTGTTACTGCTGCTCAGAACGCCTCAGCTATCGTAGCTACCACCCAAACAGGCGGTCTGGGTATCAATCCTTATGGTACAAGTTATCCACAACCTGTAGGAACGGATGGAAAAATTGTAGCCGGCGCAACTCCTCTGTGGGACGACAGTTGGGAAGATGCCCTGACACAAGACGCTCACTATACAGACTTGAATGCAAGTGTTTCTGGTGGTAGCGAGAAAACAAAATACTATTTCTCATTAGGTTATCTGGACGATCAGGGTGCTTACATCTGTTCAGGATTCAAACGTTACAACCTGCGTTCGAACATTACTACCGACTTACGTAAATGGTTACAGGTCGGACTGAATGTAGCAGCCAGCCATTCTATACAAAATTACCCGAAGCAGAATGATACAGCTATCGGCAATATTGTATTGGCGGCACGCGACATTCCTTCTTTTTATCCGGTTTACGAACGCGATATGACAACCGGTGAATATATTTTGGATGAAAACGGAAACCGTGTTTACGATTACGGTACATACCGTAAAGGCTCATACAACGGTTACAACTTCGCACAGTCTATGTTGTACGATAAAAAGGAGTACAAACGCGATGCTGCTTCTATCCGTGGATATCTACAGATCACTCCGATTGAAGGATTGAGCTATAAAATGTCACTGAACATCGACTATGATAGTATGTTTACACACAACTACAGTAACCCGACTTATGGTAAGAAGCCGTTGACAGGTAGTGTAGAAAAAGGGAACGACCGTACTACCGGTATGACATACAACAACGTTATCAACTGGAACCATACTTTCAAAGAAGACCATGATGTTCGTCTGATGGCAGGTCAGGAATATTACGAATTTAACACATCAAATTTCAGCGGATCAAGAACGGGTGTCATTACTGACGGTTATTTTGAACCAGATGTAGCTTCTACATTGAGCAGCTTCGGCGGAAACAGCGACCAGTACAAATTGCTGAGTTTCTTCGGAAGTGCCGAATATTCTTATAAGAGCAAATATTTTGTATCAGCTTCAGTTCGTACCGACGGCTCTTCACGTTTCCATCCGGATCATCGCTGGGGTACTTTCTGGTCATTCGGAGGTTCATGGAAAATCTCACGTGAAAAATTCCTGGAAGAAGCAAGCAATAACTGGCTGAGCAACCTGACCCTTCGTGCAAGTTACGGTGCACAAGGTAATGACAATGTAGGTTACTATGCATATAAGGCTCTCTATTCAATCGGCAGCTCACTGGGTGAGTCTACTCTGCACGCATCACGTTTGGAAACTCCGGAATTGAGCTGGGAAACAAACTTGAACTTGAACGTAGGTCTGGACTTTGGATTCTGGAGCAACCGTTTGAACGGTACTATCGAATTCTTCCAACGTTCTTCTAAAGATTTGTTGTTTGCCCGCGACCTGGTTCCTTCAAGCGGATTCTCAAGTATCGATGCCAACATCGGTAAACTGAAAAACTACGGTTGGGAATTTACAATCAGTGGTACTCCAGTTATGACAAAAGACTGGACTTGGAAACTGAGTGTAAATGCCACTACGTATAAAAACAAAATTGTTGAACTGCCGACTGAAGTTATGTGGCAGAGTTCCAAGAAATGGGTAAAAGGCGGTTCGTTGTACGACTTCTGGTTGTATGAATGGGCTGGTGTAAACCCGGAAAACGGTAAACCGCAGTGGTATTACACCGCCAAGGATGGCAGCCGTCAGATTACAGAAGATTACTCAAGCCTGACACCGGACGATAAGGTAAAAGTAGGCAGCTCACTGCCTAAGTTGAGTGGTGGTTTCCAGTCAGATCTTACTTGGAAGAACCTGTCGCTGTCCATGTTGTTCTCTTATGCCATCGGTGGTAAGCTGTACAACAACGACAAGATACAGATGATGAGTGTAAGTGGTGGAAACGGTAGCTCCATGAGTGAAGACATGCTGATCCGCTGGACTCCGGAAAACCGATATACAGACATTCCACGTCTGTCGTACGACCAGACCAGTTACTTCACCAGCAGTTCAAGCCGCTGGTTGGTAAACCGCTCATTCCTGCGTTTGAAAACAGTTACATTAAGCTATACCTTGCCTCAGAGATGGATACACTTTGCCACACTGAAAGATGCCAGCATCTTTATTCAAGGTGAAAACCTATTGACATTCAGTCACCAGCAAGGTCTTGACCCTGAACAGCCTATCAGCGGTGTCGTATCATACCGCTATCCGGCAATGAAAACATTCTCATTTGGTATTAATGTAACCCTTTAATAAATAGACTAGATATGAAATTCAATTATAAAAATATATGCCTTGCCGCACTAGCTGCTTGCTCTGTAACAGCCTGTGACCTAGATACAGCTCCTACAACTTCACTTGAAGCAGATGCCGTATTCAAAAATCTGGAAAATGCCGACCGAGTAATTAGAGGAGCCTGGAATTATATCTTTAATTCCGGTTCTACCTATGCTTCCATCGGCTACGGAGCAATCATGATAAACGATGATTTTGCCGGTTCCGATGTCGTAAGAACTACCAGCTATGGTTATTCTTCTAGCTATAAACTGACCAACGGCTACGGACGCGGAGAAATAAACGACGTAATGTGGGATCTGGTATACGATCCGATCAATAACTGCAATGCCGTTCTCAAGAATATCGACGGCATTTCGGGAGATCAGGCAGAAAAGAATCGCATCAAGGGACAAGCTTATGCTACTCGTGGTTTCTTGTACATGTTACTGGCAAGCCATTATTCTTTCGCTATCGATAAAGATCCGAATGCTGTTTGTGTACCTATCTATACAGAACCAACCAACTACGATATGGCGACTACCGGAAAGCCGGCTGCAAGTGTATCGGAAGTATACGAACAGGCATTAAACGATTTGAAATGGGGTTATGACCTGATTCCGGAAGACTACAATCGCGGTTCGAATGCAACAGATCAGTACAAAATCGACCATACTGTTGTAACCGGCCTGAGAGCACGTGCAAGCTTATATGCACGTAAGTGGGAAGATGCATACAAATATGCAGATGAAGCTATGAAGCTGAAAAATAGCTACCTGATGAGCGAAGCGGAATATAAGTCAGGTTTCAACAACGCACTGAACAAAGAATGGATGTGGGGTTATTCTTGTACGCAGGATGACAACCTTCCCGCCTACAACTTCCATTATAAAGATACTTCAACTCCGGGTAGTGGCTATACCAACTTCAATGCAGACCCTCACTTTAAGGAGCTGTTCGATAAGAACGACTACCGTAGAGATCTGTTCAAATGGGGCTTGAATGCAGGTTACGGCGAATGTGCAATGCTGAATTACAAGTTCCTTTTCGCCGATGTCAACAACATGCTGGGAGATGTCATCATGATGCGTGTGGCAGAAATGTTTCTGATAAAGGCAGAGGCAGCTGCACATCTTGCAGGCAAGACAAGCGAAGCTCAAGCTTTACTGAAGGAATTGCGTGATGCCCGTATGAAAAAGGGAGTCGAATCGCCTGCCGTTACAGCCACAGGCGACGAACTGTTGAAGGAAATCTGGCTGGAACGCCGTAAAGAATTGTGGGGAGAAGGTTTTTCGCTGACCGATATCATCCGTAACCAGCAATCGGTAGACCGTAAGAAATTTGAAGAATATGCGATGGCCGACATCACATACGACAGCAAAGGAAAAGAAATCAGAACTCCTAAGCTAGATGAAAACGGCGATGCAATCCTGGCTCCAGCAGATGCGACAGATGAATACAAAGCACAAAACTGTATGCTTATCCGCGGACATTCTACATTGAAGTTCCCTGACGGTTCTGATTTCGAAGTGAACAGCAAATATTACCTGTTCCGTATCACAGAAAAAGAAGAGCTTCAGAACAAGAACTTATACAATGATCATCCTAAATTGAGCATCTACCGATAAGTGGTAGTTCAAACAATACTTAATCCTCCCAGACGAAAGGTAATCCTTCCGGTTTGGGAGGATTTCTTTTATTTATTAATTTTGCAGCGATATTCAACAATCTGTTTATAATTGTACTCAAATTTTTACCTGCACTGCTTGCAGTGAAACCCTATAAAACATTACGATGAAAATAAGAAATATTGATCTGGGCGACAAGCCTGTACTGCTTGCTCCTATGGAGGACGTGACAGACCCCGCATTCCGCTTGCTGTGCAATTTGGAGCAGACATGGTATATACCGAATTTGTATCGAGCGATGCCTTGATTCGCTCAGTTGGAAAAACCATGTTAAAACTGAACATCAGTGATGCAGAACGTCCTGTTGCCATTCAAATATATGGGAAAGATACTGATACCATGGTAGAAGCTGCCCGTATTGTGGAACAAGCCAATCCAGATATTCTGGACTTGAATTTCGGTTGCCCGGTAAAACGTGTAGCAGGTAAAGGAGCTGGTTCCGGAATGTTGCAGAATGTTCCGAAAATGCTGGAGATAACCAAGGCTGTTGTTGATGCCGTAAAAATTCCGGTAACGGTAAAGACCCGTCTGGGATGGGATGCGGAACACAAAATCATCGTCGAACTGGCAGAACAGCTGCAAGACTGTGGTATCGAAGCTTTAACCATACACGGACGTACACGAGCACAAATGTATACAGGTGAAGCCGACTGGACACTGATCGGTGAGGTCAAGAATAATCCACGTATGCATATTCCTATTATCGGTAATGGCGATGTTACAACTCCACAGCGTGCACAAGAATGCTTCGACCGTTACGGAGTGGATGCCATTATGATAGGTCGTGCCAGCTTCGGACGCCCATGGATATTCAAAGAAGTAAAACATTACCTGAAAACTGGAGAAGAACTTCCTCCTTTGTCATTCAAATGGAAAATGGACGTCTTACGCCGTGAAGTACAAGATAGTGTCAATCTGCTCGACGAACGCCGGGGTATTCTTCATGTCCGCCGTCATCTGGCTGCATCTCCATTGTTTAAAGGCATTCCTAATTTTAAGGATACACGTATAGCCATGCTTCGCGCAGAAACATTGCCGGAGCTGAACGGAATACTCGATCATATAGAAAGCACTTTCGGAGGAGAATAATAGAACAGTTTATCCCATCAGCTTAAAAACTGGTGAGATAAACCATCTTTTATACATCAATGTAGCAAGCTGGTAAACAAAGAATGCCGATACAAAACCTACGATGGCATCTATCAGATAATGCGCCTGAATATATACAGTAGCGCAGCAAAGAAGAATATAGAAAGGAGCCAGCACATAAGCCAGTTTCTTGTTTACACGCCATGCCATTATCATTACAATAGTAGATATTCCTACATGTGAACTGGGAAAAGCTGCGGTAGGACGTTCTCCAACTTCCTGTGAAGCCTCGACAAGCTGATAGAACAAACCGTGCTCAAAGCCCGGACCAGGTATCAGATAATCATTGGTATTAAAGTAGTCCTCAATAGCAGGGAAAATGCAGGCATTTACCTTATCCATCCCGATAGCCGGAAAATAGAACTGAGGTCCCGCTACAGGTAACATTATATAGACAAAATAATAAATGAAAAATGAGGTAACCAGTACGAAACAAATCTTTTCGAACCATTCAAACCGGTTCAGAAAATAATATACCACTACCACCAGTATCATCGGATAATAAAAGAAGTAGCCCATATTGAAAGGTTCACTGAACCATATGGAAGGACAGAGCTTGCTGAATTCAACAGCAGGCTGACAGCCAAACAATATCTGCTCAGCATGAGCAAATAAATAATCCAGGTTAGGGAACAGACGGTTAAACTCAAATGTATCCGGATACCAGTAAGCGAGCAGACTCATCTGTACAGCCATACGGACAAAAGCCGTCAGACGACAGGGAAAAGCCTGATACAGAAATATCAGGACAAACGTCAGAATAACAATACCCAGACGCTCCAGCAACATCATGCCCGGATGATCCATACGAGGAAAAAGCAATAAAATCAGCAAAGATGTTAAAGCATTGTATATCAAGCTAATTGTTTCTACTGCAAACAATCCCCTTCCACTATCTACACGTTCAAACAATTTTATAGCCATTTCTCCTTTTTATACCATGCAATAATCTCTTTTACACCTCTCTCTAACGGGTATTCTGCCCGATAGCCTAATTCTTTTTCCAATGGAGTAATATCACATTGCCAGTTACGCTGC
>ENA-OOUL01000194-OOUL01000194.1-human-gut-metagenome-genome-assembly--contig:-NODE-194-length-14163-cov-5.023850_pt1 | contig 14163 bp, 13 predicted proteins | sample MGYA00241544_ERZ501270 | MGnify/ENA primary metagenome ERZ501270 (study PRJEB25962, sample SAMEA2042283) | human gut metagenome | biome: human gut; feature: human-associated habitat; material: faeces...
GCTGATTTATCCCTCACGTGCACTAGAGAGTTTTTACTTAAAATTAGTCACGAGCGTACAAAAAGATTATGAATTGATTGCATTGGATCAGCCTGAAGATAATATTTCTAACAGGAGAATAATTTGCAATTTGCTTAACTATATAAATAAAATTAGGGATAAGACACAAATTATTTTGGTTACTCACAATCCACTTTTAGTGATTAACTTAGATGTGGATAATGTGGTTTACTTGGAAAAAAGAAATGATATTATTTCCATTAAATCTGGGCCTCTAGAAGACAAAAAGATTCTTTCTGCCATTGCTAACGAAATGGATGGTGGTTTAAAAGAAATTGAAAGGAGATTAAAACTTTATGAAAATTAGTATTAGTATATCAGGTAATAACACTGTGACAATATATTCAGAAGCTACAAAAAAAGAATTTACTCTAAATATTAAAGAGAATGAAGCTCTCACTGGAGAAAAATTATTATCTTTATTTGAATTAAAGTCCTCGCAAAAATACGAATTAGTGTATCTTGGAGATGATAAAGTTAGAGAAAAAGAGTTAAGATGGTTCGATCCCATTTTTTCTTTCTTTAAAGATTTAATTGATGATGTTAATCAGTACGATCCTATGGATGACTATTGCAAAGAAATAATCTAATATTGATAACGAATAATTAAGTACTGCCATCGCTATTAGTTTTAATGGGTAAATATAGTCACATTTACGTGTTGAAGCCTTGAAGAGAACAAGACTCCAGAGCATTTCTACAGTCATCATCTATCCGTCTCTAAACTTTCAGAGAACCACCATATAAAATAAGGCAAGGAACTTGCTCGAATTTGAACCAGTGATTCTACGATGCTAGGATAAGAACCATTTCAGTCCGAGTGTATCCAGTTGGTTTGCTTCAGGATTACTCTCTCTTCGACTTGTTCTTTGAATAGCGTTTGTCACCATGCCAGCATTATTGAACAGCAGCCAAGATAGATGAAGAGATAATCAAACTTGATGAAAGGATAAAGAAGATCGAGGAGGAAGCACAGGACTTGGTCCACTCAAACGAAACTAGACTCCAAGACCAGGACGAGTTCACCAAGGCCTACAACAAGCTAGACAAAGAACATCAGGAAGCCTTGGAGGAAGTGGCCAGGAAGGAAGACGAGAAAGCCATGATGCTGGACAAAAGAAAAAGGATAGAGATTTTCATCGGATTGCTAAAAGACAAGGCTCAGCCGATTACAGAATTCAATGAGGCAATATGGAGCATTCTAGTCAAGCAGGCAGTGGTCAACAGGGATGGCTCCATCAGGTTCGTGTTCCATTCGGGCTATGAAGCCTTAATAAAGGACGAGGAGGAGAAGTAGACACCAAGTGCGGTCTGAGATGGCAGCTCTTTTTTGATGTTGAAATTCTTGACTTTTGATTACAAGATATGCATACTATTAAGATTTAGCAAAGGTAGATACTGCTAGATGGGAGGCCTGGGACATTAAATCTTTAAGGAGGATTTTAATTATGAGTTATGATTTTAGGTATGTCACCAGAAAAGAGGCAGTAGAGGTTAAAAAAGTCCTTATTTCACTTATAAATGATGTTCAGGATGAGGTTAGAGATAACTTTACATTCAGCTATTATTTCATTGGCAGTTCAGCTAGGAATATGATAACCGAAGATGAAAAATCGAATATTGGATTTGATTTTGATGTCAACATTGAGGTAAATGATCCTGATGAAAATTATGAGCCTAATGAAATAAAACATATACTTATGCAAGCCTTTAATGATGTGATTAGGCAAAACAAATTAGGATATGGAAATTGTGAGGATAGTACTAGAGTATTCACTATTAAATTTATAGACCATGAGAATTCAAGAATCGTTCACAGCTGTGACTTTGCCATAGTTTATAACTGCTCTAATGGTAGGCAACAATATATTAGATTCAATAAATCACAAACCTCTTACTATTGGGAATACCAGCCCGATGGTTATAATCTTGACGATAAAATAAGTGCTATAAAAAGTAAAGGTTTCTGGGATGATGTTTTAGAGCTTTACATTAGCAAAAAGAACAACAATGCTAATCCTGATAAGAAATCACGCTCCTTGTTTGCTGAGACAATAAAAGAAGTGTATGAGCAACATTTCTAGTGCTAGCCTTGATGTTTGTTGTAAATCTTTTGAGAGCTTCCTAACTGAGAATCATTTATCGTACTCAAATTCTCAAAAACACCGATAAATAAAGGCTTTTTCACTATATCCGTTTCGCTAGTGCTATGTCCGTTTGTATCATTTAGTTAGTGCAGGGGTGCAATGATGGATTTCCAAAGAGGATTATAAATTTTATGTCAATTATAATCAATAATAATTTGGTTAAATTATTATTTACAATTAGTTGTTTTCAAAATAATCACATAGCTCATCAAAGTATCTTTTAGGAGCAAAATTCTTATAATTAACAATTGCTTTATAAAAACTAGTCTTTCTATAATCGATAAATGAGTTATATTCCTGAAGCGAATATAGTTTCCAATTACTAATTATATCTAATTCGTTTTTGCGTCAATGTATTCATAACATTATTGAAATTCTCTTGCCTTTTAACATCACTAATTTCTTTTTTAGGTCCTTCAAAAAGGGAAAAAGTTTCTTCCTCATCAATCATGGAGCATGTTTTAAATTTTAAGAAGCAATTGCATCCAGAATTAAGCATAATTTTGAAGTATGTTTTAGATTCAATTTCTTGAAATGAAAATTCTCTTTTCCTTATTTCTTTTCTTGGCTCACTTCCAAAAAAAATTATATCTTCAATCAGCTTTCAACTCCCTTCCAATATATTTTACGGAGTAATATCACAAAATGAATAATATTTTTCAAAACCTACTATTTGTGAGTCAAATTTGAAGGTTATTATATGATTAGATAAAAAGCATTCACCTATTCTTCTCTTTTTAATATTTTTAAACTTTTATCTTTCCATTCATTCCAGGTATCTAATTTAAAGCTTTCTTTTTCATTCTTAATAATAAACCTATCCTCATTGTTCATCATCGAACATTTATATTCAATTCCTCCCTTCATATCGATCTTTACAAAGCTAGCTTCTCTTCCACCATCTAATCCGTTGGCTTTTTCACAAAGATATTTTTTATTTAAGGCTTCACTCAAAGCTTTGCTCAAAGCAAATGTATAGTACTCATACCATTGTCCGCTTCTAAATTTCTTATCTAAAAGCAAGACATACTTATCTGAATAAAAATAGATGTTTCCATTGCGGCACTGTTCAAACACTCCATCATATATAACAAAAAACTTGTACCATGGTTTTGAATCTTCTTTTTTGGAATCTTCTAAATCTTTTATTTTGTAATCTTCTATTATTCTTTTAAGAACTTCTTCAATATTATCTTTATTAGAATCAAATGAATTTAAGACTTCTTTAAGGCCATCCAATAAATTGAACTTATATTCAACATCCTTAGGATTGCTAGAACTATAGCAGTTAAAGAATGTATGTAATGACATATCACGATCATTATTTAGCAAAGGAAAAGACAATAGATTATTGCTTCTCTTCCAAAAGAAACAATCCTTTGCTTTTGCTAAGATTGCTCTTAATAACCATTCATATTCAGAATTGAATATTTTCTCATTACTACTTATAAAATCACCTGTGTAACTTTGGATAGATAGAATCTGTTTTAGAGTTTTATCAAAAGATTCATAAGAGAAATCTTCAATTCCTATCTTACTTAAACTCTTAATCTTTGTTACTAAGTAGAAAATAAATCCTAATTGGCCTTTATTTTTCAATTCACTATAGCCTTTGTTAAACAAAACGACATATCTACTATCTTTATCAATTAATTTAGCCTTTAATATCTCTTCTTCCACTTGTTCTTTCATAAGTCCATTTCTAATCAATTCTTTTTTATCATTATCTATTGATAAAAAGAATTTATAAACACCATGAGACTCTATTGAATTATCGATCAAAACCTTGACTGACTTCAATGCTTTAACTAGATTAGTTGGACTATCCAAATAAGGGCGTTGATTTTCAATTATTCTATTAGTGACAGTTTCTATTTCATTAAGTAAGTTTCTTTTATCAGTAAACTCCATATCATTTTTATTAAACAGCGAAGATACTGAATAATAGTAAACGAATACTTCAAAAAGATCTGCTCTTTCCATTTTATTTTGACCATTATTATTTTGATAATCTCCTAACCCAAATATCTTTCTATTCACAGATTCAATTTGTTCACCTTTAATAGATTTAAAAGGACCAATCATAGCATCAAGAAAACTAGAAATCATTTGATACGGCGAATCACAACATAATTTTGGAGTAATCCATTCTTTATCAACTATTCCTTTTTTATATTTATTTTCTATTTCAATTAATATTTTATCGTTTATATTGTTCTGGTCTAGACCTACTAAATATTGAAGATAAAAAATATTGCTTAATAAGTTATAGAAAGAATTATCAAAGCTCTTTTCTTTATTTTTATCATTCTCATCTAATTGATTCCAAACATACTCAGTCCATTCGGCATCTAATTTTGTTTTATCTTCATTATTCCAATATTCATCGATATCTGATTTTAGATTTTCAAAAGGAGACAATGCTTTGCCACGAGCATTGATTTTTATATAAAGATCATCGCTTTTGCTTATATCATCGACATAAATAAAGTCAAACTGAAAGGGATTATTTTCATCCTTGTCAATAAAATTGACTATTCCGGTTTTATCACCTAAGTTCTTCTTTATTCTTCCACTGATTTCCACGATGATTGATAGCATATTTATAATGGACACATCATAATTCCATTCAGTCATCATGAACCAATCCTGGCTCATGATAAAACCTTTTAAATCTTTTCCATCTTTATTCCAAAAATCATTATAAATTTTGTCTTTCTCTTTTGAATCTAAAATCCAAGATAAAAAAGATTCTATGAATCTATTAGTAGAAATCCTTGTTTGGTAGGATAATTTTTCTTTAATAGAATCAATCTCATCATAATTTTTAAACTTAAAATAAATCAGCAAGTACAAGAAATAAAGAGTAGTCAGTCTTTGTTGACCATCATAAGGATAAAACAATTTGCCTTTATATGATTCTTCGACCCTACCATATATAAACCCCAGATCGATTGATTTTGATTGAGACTCAATACAATTAAATATATCATCTAGAAGACGATCTCTTTTATATTTTATTGATTCATTACTATCATCTCCTTGAAGATAGTTTCTTTGAAATTCAGGAACGTAAATAATATAGTCATTTATAAGTTTTTTAAAATATGATGAATTGTTGTTACCCATTCGTATCTTCTCCTTTCAATTTTAAAAAATCAGTCACTTTATTTGAAATATCCTTAAGGTAAGCTTCTCTATTATTCTTAGTCCAGAAATTCAAATTATCATCGGAATCAACATTAGAATAAAACTTTAGGAAAATTCTCTCGGTACAAAGAAGCAATGGATATACATAATATTCTTTATCCATTTCACCTTTGGCTTTTTTCAAAATCATTTCCTTTTTGGTAATAAAAAGTGAATTTTTATATGTTCTATTAGTTGTTGAATCAAGTAAACATAAATTCCAAATTCCATCATCTTTTGAAAGATCCTCTTTTTCATTACCATTATCAAGGTTATCATTTATCATGATTTTTCTCAAATCATTAAATTTATCGTCTTTAAAAATATCACGATTCTTTTTCTTAAAGCCTTCCTCGAAAATTTCAAATAAACCTTTTAATTTTTTTCTTCTTTTCAATATGACTATGATTGGTTTCAAACCATTCATATCTTGATTTTTTATCTGCTTTTTCTTCAGCCGTTGCATGGATATGCTCTATATCATAGTTCTTTCCACCATCATATAAATTAAAAGGGAATCTTAGTTTTTCATCCGAATAAGACTGTAAATTATGAAGTAATAATATCTCTTTTATTTCATCTTTATTATCCTCATATTTGAGGTCTTTAATTTTAACTTTCAATACTTTTCCTTTTATTTTTTCCCTTATTACCGTCTTAAATTCATCCATTTTTTCATCATCATTACAATACTTATTGAAATCTTCTGATATGCCAATGTGTTCACAATTGCAGAATCCAACAAGGTGATAAGCATCGAAGTCATAATATAATTTTTGCATTCTATTAAAGCACTTAAAAACAACATTCCAGCAGCGAGAGATATTATCTACTACCTTTCCATCTTTAATACATTCATAGATAGCATTAAAAGGGTCATCAGTTTTGTATTTCTTAAATTTCTCATTTCTACATGCAACTTTAAACAAAAAATCCATTCTGTTTATACTTTTTTCTTTCTCTGGGCAAACAAAAGAATAGAATTCATCATGCATCAAAACAGTTTCGATATCATTCCATTCTTTTGCAATGAAATTCTGGATTCTAGTCAATTCTTGTTTTTCCTTAATAGGATTGATGGGAATAAATAATCCATATCCATCAGAAGAATAAGCAAACCTACAATTATTATCAATTTTATGACTTTCAAATATATGACCTAGAAACAATGCTTTGATGAGTTCTGAACAAGATAATGGTATTCTTCCTTGATTGATATTTTGAAAGGTTTTAGCTTCATCATCATCGCTATTCATTTCTTGAACAACAAAACGAGTTCTTTCCTTTTCAAATAATACATTTCTTATGGCATTAATTTTTTCTGTATCTTTTTGAAACCAAGCTTTTATTACTTCATATGCGTGAAAGATGTAGTAAAGCTCCATACTTTTTCCTACATCCTCTTCTTTTTTATTAGAAATATTGTCTAAGAAATCTTTAGTTTTTTCTCTAGTATCATAGGAGATATCAAGACAATAATCCTTACCCATTTTCAAAAAAGAAGCTATCAATTTAATTGTAGTAAGCCTTTGTTGTCCGTCCAAAACATTCCATGTATCATCATTCTTATTACTCTTCTTTAAAATAAGAGGTTGTAAAGGATAAAAATCATTTGTGCTATCTTCATTAGTATTATAGAATTCATACAAATCATTCAGCAGCAATGTAATTTCCTTTTCTCCCCATCTATATGTTCTTTGAAGAGATGGAACATTAAACTTTTTATATTTAGACACAATATATTTAACACTCAACCATTGAAAATTATCCATAACACCCCCTTAAATAACCTTTATTATTTTACATAAGAAATATTATTAAGTAACAAAAATTACAAATAAAACAATGTAATGTACAAAATTTAGCTGATTCTATATACAAATCCTTTCAAATAACAAAGACAAGAAGCTGAATTCAATCATGCAAAACAATATTTAACTAACGATAGAAAAAGATATTCAAATCCAATTTTGCTTTGTTTTTTAATATATCATTTATATCATTAGTAAAAAAATATTTCATTAAAAATATATATTTGTTATTCCTCTAAATTAATTTTTGTATATAATAAAAATCAGGAGGTATCTTTTATGATAGATATTGGGAATTCAATTTTATTCTTTTCAATGCTTATGTCTGATGTAACTAATATGAAAACAGATTATTCGAAAGATTATATTACTTCCTTGGATTATCATTCCTCTACTTCAGTAGCAGCATTAAGGAGCACTAAAAATTATGAGTAAATATAAATATTTACCTTGTCTATTCATTACCTTGAGTTTAATCTCTTGTTCGTCTCAAAATAATATTACTAACCTTATACACACAGAACCGGCTTATTTAGGCGATTATCAACTCTACGGCTATGAGAAAGGTACTTTAAGAAAAAATAACGAAAATAAGTATTATGTTTCTGATAGATTTGGATTCGCACATTATCTTTGTGTTACTAGAGCCACAAAAGAACCTGATGTCTTGTTCTATTCAGCCATAGATACAAACATTAGTTACAACAAGAAAAAGGAAACTAATCGCTTAACATTAGAAGACTTTGAAGTAGGAGAACAAGTTATCTTTTGGTGGAACCTAGGATTTGAAGGTAATTATAAGTACTACAACTTACCTGTGATGTACATATGGAAATATTCTGATAAAGTTGAATTAACACCATTCCACAAAGAAAAAGGTGATTTCTTAAAGCCAAACTCTGAAAGAGAAAGAGCTTGGGACAAATTCTTTGAAACCACTGATGGCAAAATCTATTGCAGCTACTATGACTACAATGAATCTGGTATGGTTTTCGATTGGAAGTATCAACCGACTACTTATAAAGAAAGTCATACTTATGATTGCTATGTACTTGATGGATGCAATTTAGCTGCTTTTTTGATATGTAATGAGGAAACATTCTAGTTTGAATTTAATAAGTTTACTTGATTATATTATCTTGCTTAATCAAGCGTTTGTTTTTATATGGAACTGAAAAAATCAACACATACAGCTATTACTTCAAAAGCATATAAATTGCAAAATGTGGATGCATTGTGTGGTCATCAACATTTGGGTACTAAATTTTAAGAAGATAAAGTTCGTAAAATGGATATAGATCATTCAATCAGCAAATGCCAAAATTATAATGGGAAAGGGTAATACGCAGTAATATTTCTAAGTAAGACTACCAACGTTTTAAAGCAGTAATTGTAAGAGTATTTGAAATTATTGGTTCGTTAGCTCCGTTAATATAAATTTCCAAAGTAACATGAGTTACATTATCATTAAAAATATCATCATTCTGCTTCAAATGATATGTACATCCTTCTATAGTTTCATTTGTAAATGAACCATCTTTACTAACATTACTATCTTTTCTTCGTGTTTTCCACTTAAAACTTGTCACTTTGCTTTTTATACCACTCGGCAATATTGTTGCTTTTAATCTAAAGTCTTTAGCTTTTCTTCTCGGTGTTTCCAATCCATCTAAAGATTCTATTGATACACTAGGTTCACAAATCCATTCTTTATTTGTTGATTGATATTTAACAACATAAAGTTTATCTTTTTTCACCCCAAAGGAATCACCTAAAGCATAAAATTTATAAGGAACACACTTACCATTCACTGGATTTCCTACAATCTGTTTTGATTCAACCATATTGCTATTCTTGATATTTAAAATAGATCCATCATTATCAGTAATTACATAGCCACCAAAATTATTTATGTTGGCTGTACCATTCAAAAGGAACAATCCATCATCATATCCAGTTGGATATGTAATACCATTTGTTAGAGGGTCTACAAAAGATTTATCGTAAATTGCTAATTGATTTATGTTGAATTCAACATTAGTCCCAATTGTTAGTTTCCCACCAGGCATAACTTTAATATCTTGAGTACTAGTAACAGTCGCTTTGTCATTATTTATAGAATGAAAATTTACTTCATTCACATAAGATAAAGGAAATAGGACTGTATCAGTTTTAATATCTCTATTGCCAAGAATAGGAACGCTTAATGATATTTTAAAGTAATTAATAGCATGATTCCCATAGAAATCAAGAATCAACAAATCATTATTCTTAGCATCTTTTTTACAATTTGAAATCAGATATCCACCATTAGATTGTAATAAATAGCTATCTTTATTGCCATATAGATTAATTTCTACTTGATTATGGCTATTATTACCATACATTGCACCTAGTCCAATTATATTACTGCCTTGATTACTTCTCACTTTACTTTTAATATTTGGCATATAAACAGTATTGAAAGGAGAACATTTAAAAGACAGTTTATTAGCCACAGCAGCCCCATAACCTCCGCCCAATTCCACCAGTGCACTACCGCCTCTATTTTCGCCGATTACCATCACACTTTTTAAAGTAGAGCCACTATTGTTTTCAATCGCAAAAACATCATCATCTCCAGTGATGCTTCCTTGATTTTTAATTAATCCATTGTTTTTTATTTGAGCTTGCCCATCCGACATTCCGTCACAATAAATCTCAGCGTATTTATAGCATGTTTGACCACATGGTCCTAGTGGTCCACCTTGTCCACCTATGACACCTCCGACATTTATCGTACCATTATTAATTATTTGAACATCTTTTCCTATTGTTATTTGAGTCGTTCTATATTTTTCAGGTTGATCTAAAGCTATAGTACCATTACCAAACTCTCTCACTGTATCACTGCCACCAACTCCCCAATCATAAATATTATCTGAAACATCTTTATCTTTACCATTTTCATCCTTAATGGTCGTATATTTAGTTTTCCAAACTTCAAATCTAAGATTATCTTGAAATGGTAAGTTCAAAGTAACATTTCTGTTGATAGTAAATCCACTCTTTATGGTGTAGATCGTACCTGGAACAACCCAAACATCAACATTTGAGGTTGAGCTATTTGCCACTGAAATAGCCTTTTCTATTGAAGTATAGTAAGTACTTCCAATAAAGCAAACTTTCTTTTCTTCTGTAGTTGTTATTGTTTGTGTTCGGGTATTCGAATCTGGATTATAAATAATCCATGAGCTATATCCTATTACTGAGGATAACAAACAAAATATTACTAACGATAGAGTAGCTTTAGAATGTAAATGTTTCATATTCAAGCTCCAGCCACTATCAATTCCGCAGAACAAGAAAGACTTGGAACATTGGAATAGAATTTCTTTATACCGCCATCATTGTCAACAACTTTATATTTCAAATCAAATTTAGTAGTATCACCATCTTTTAACGAGAAAGAAATCTCATTTATATAAGCTGCAGATTGAGGAGAAGTATTATTGCCTACAAGCAAACCATCACTCGATGGTTTCTTTTCGACATAAGAAATAAATTTAGGGTTAGAGCATTTAAGAGTAACTCTTGCATGGATATATCCATCACTACTTATAAATCCATTAGCATTTTCGTTGATTATAGAAAAAGAAAAAAATAATGATCCGGCATTAACAATCGTTGAATCCTTGACCATTCCATCTGGACCAATAGAAAAATCAGCTGAACTAGATGTTATATTTATAATATCTTTAGGCTCAGCTATATCTTCAACAGATGCATTTATATCAATTAAGTATTTTGGATTAGAAACAATAGTCCAACTAGAAAATCCAATACTAAAAATTGAAAGAAGTGTTAGTAAGATGCACCCCCCCCGACTATTTTTACACTTTTTCTCTTTAGAAAAATATTTTGCTTCTTTTTCATATCAATCAATTATATCATAACATATTATATTTTATGATATGTTTTACCAAATTTATAAGTGTTTATTCTATAAAGAAATCTAAATAGACAAATAATTCCTTTCTCAAAAAATTTAAAAACTTCTAAGAAGAAACTATATTCACTTAATATTGATAATTTCAGCTATAAAAGCACTTTAAATCATAAATTAACCTAGAATTAATGTTAAGTGTTAAAATATAGCTTAGTTTAGTCTAAAGAGATACTAACTCAATTATTAAAGGATAGGTGATAAATTGATGAAAAACAACGGTCTATTAAAGAACAAGACTCTAATAATCGGCTGTGGAAGACTTGGTTCTTCCATAGCTAACAAGGATTCCTCCAGCGGAAAAAACGTTATGATCATGGATTCTGATCCAATGTCTTTTGAAAAACTATCCGAGGGATTTAGTGGTTATACATTTGTTGGAGATGCCACTGATATGTCTCTTCTCGAAGAAGCATACATAACTTCAACAAGAGAAATAATCATCACCACTGGTGATGATAACACCAATGTCTTTTTGGCATTAGTCGCTAGAAAAATATACAACGTTCCCCAAATCTACGTTAGATTGGACGATCCTAACTTGGAAGTTTTATTAGAAAACTGTGACGTCCATGCAATCTATCCTTTCAAGCTCTCTTTAGAAGAATTTTTAGATATAAGAGAAAAGAATGATGGAGGCTTAAAGAAATGAGAATAGTAATAGCTGATGGCAGCTCTGCTGCTGACTATGTCATCAAAGCCTTCAGAAAGATAGGAAACGAGTTGATTGTCATCAACTCGAGAAAAGATATAGTTCAATATCTAGTCAAATCCAATCAAATCCCAGTCATCTATGGTGAGCCGTACAAAACTTCAATACTAAGGGAAGCGCATATCGAAGGAGCTGATCTTTTCATAGCGTTAGGAAAAGAAGATACGGATAACTTTGTAAGCTGCATGTTGGCAAAGAAAGTCTTCCATGTCAAGAAATGTATTTGTACAGTGAACGACCCTTCATATGTCGAATTGTTTAGAAAATTAGGTCTAGATAGTGTCGTATCATCAACACAAATCTTAGCTTCATCGATTTTTAGTGAGTCTTCACTTGAGAAGTTTACTAAATCCATGTCTTTTGAAGATGATAAAATTGTTTTAACTGAAATCATAGTTAAAGAAAACTATGAATTGAGTGGAAGAAAAATTATGGATATAAACTTTCCTAAGACCGGAACAATCTCATGTGTCTATAGAAAGCCCAGCGTCATAATTCCTAACGGACAAACCACCATCTATCCAAACGATAAGCTTTTTATCGTCTCTTCTCCTAAGGAACAAAAAGACATTATCAAGTTCGTACAAAAAGAAAAGAAAGTTGTGCAATAATGAGAAAGCAAGCTAAAGGTTATAGATTGATTTTCGGCTATTTGGGAATATTCCTAATATTAATAGGAATCATCACCATGCTCCCTTTGATTCTACTTGCTTTTTATCCAGGTGAATCAAACTGCTGGTTAAGTTTTTTCATACCGGGAATGAGTTCGATAGGATTAGGATTCTTGCTATTTCTTTTGATTTATAAACGTGAAAGAACACAACTAGAAAAATTCCAGGATTCAGCATTACTAGTCATGATATGGTTATCAGCCATTCTTATTGGATCCGTACCATTCATGTTAAGAGGATATACAACTCCTGACTTTGCTAAATATAGAATGAATTTCTCAGATGCCGTATTTGAATCCACTTCCGGATATACTAGTACAGGTTTGACTGTCTTTAACTTTGATATGTCTTACCCCGGATACCATATCTTCACATTTTATAGAAGCATATTACTACTGTTTGGTGGAATAGGTTTGGTCTTGATTGTCACTTCCGCAATTTCAGATAAATATGGGTTAAAGCTTTATACAGCCGAGGGCCATAACGACAAGCTTATGCCAAACCTAGCAAAATCTGCAAGATTGATCTTGTTGATTTATATTGGATATATCATTCTTGGCTTCCTATCTTATTGGTTGATAGGAGGAATGGAACCATTCGATGCCATCAACCATGCGATAGCAGCTATTGCCACAGGTGGCTTTTCAACTAGAGAAGGTGGTATACCTGAAATAATAAATGAAGGTGGATATAATTCTATTACTGGTTGGCCAGTAAATGGATTAGCAATAAATATAACATCTATTATTTTGATGCTTCTAGGTGGAACAAATTTCGTATTACATCTTTTCTTATTCAAAGGAAAGTTGAAGAAGATACTAAAAGATTCAGAAATAAAATTTTTCTTGATCTTAAGCATTATTATGATTCCTTTGTTCTACACTTCTATATTCACTTCCTTAAGTCAGCAACTCTCAGTATTAGATTCTTGGAGAGAAGGAACATATCTATATTTTTCTGCCTTGACTACTACTGGTTTCTCTACTACGACTGATATAAAACAATTAGGTGAAGCTGCTTTAATTCTATCCATCATAGCAATGACCATCGGTGGTGGAATGGGATCTACAGCAGGTGGTGTAAAACAATATAGATTTGTCGTAGCCTACAAAGCTTTATATTGGTCTTTAAGAGATAGACTTTCTTCAAAGAGAAAATTCTATCCCCACACAATATATAGATTAGGAGAAAGTAAAGAAATCAACAAATTAGATTTCTTAGAATCCTATGGCTATTTGATTCTTTATGTAACTATCATGATGGTTGGAGGCACAATAATAACCATATTAGGAAAGAATACCGATGGATATTCGGCTATCGAATGCATATTCGAGTTTGCATCCGCATTGTCTGGTACTGGATTGAGTGTTGGAGTTACAACCGGTGTAGGTCTTCCTATTGCTAATGCTGTAGCGATAAGATGGGTCTTAGTATTTGGAATGTTTGCAGGACGTTTGGAGTTGATTTGCATATACTTAGCTTTCTATAGATTCGTTAGAGATATTCTTAGAAGGCCTACTTATTAAAATTTGCATCGGTGAATATAAAAGGGGATTAAAATTAGATAACCTTTGTCAAGCTCTTTTTT
>ENA-OOUL01000213-OOUL01000213.1-human-gut-metagenome-genome-assembly--contig:-NODE-213-length-13273-cov-2.347356_pt1 | contig 13273 bp, 30 predicted proteins | sample MGYA00241544_ERZ501270 | MGnify/ENA primary metagenome ERZ501270 (study PRJEB25962, sample SAMEA2042283) | human gut metagenome | biome: human gut; feature: human-associated habitat; material: faeces...
CCATAACGAAAAATATCAATAAATTACAAAACTTAGGTTTGATTGAGATAATAAGAACGAATAGAACGAATATTTTAAATGTAACTGATAAATTTTTATTTTATGAAAACAAATCTAACTGAAGAAGAAAAGCTTAAATTACAGGAGAAACTCGGTAAAAAAATCAAGCAGTATGAAACCTTGGTCGAGATGGTTCATGACCTCGGCATCGAAACCGCTGAACTTGATAATAGTGAGGAAACAGTCGCGCTCAGAAACGCATATAACGAACGAAAAAAAGAGATAGCCGGGATGCGTGCCCAGATTAAAACATTTGCTCTTCAAGCGAAAGCGATCAAGAATGAGATCGATGAAATCCAAGAGATATTAATCGGCCCCCGTCGAAAAAATCGAAGAAAATCCGAGGAAAATTGATACACTTTGTGTATCTTTACTGTTGAAAGAAACTGAGTTATTAACTGAAATTTTAAAGGAATATGAGAACGAAAATTTTTCTATTATTAATCACGATCACCCTTGTTGGGTGTAACAATAAAATGAAAATCTCTCCGGGAACATACGAAGCGGTTGCCATGGGAGGTACCCACCCTGTTAAACAGGATAGTAGTTACAGTTACAAGGCGTCTTTTGCCAAGAGCACGATAAAACTCATGGATCTTCCTAACGGAACACAAAGGGCACTCCTTTCTACGACCCTTGATATCTCTGACGGAAACTGGCTCGAAGAGGGTTATTTCGACGGACACGGTAATTTCGTGATCGGGATCTTCGACGAGAAAACCCTTGAACAGAAAAATGACACCTGCTTTTATAAAGTAAAAGAGGGCTACCTTTTACTCGAAGATAAAAAGAAAGTACTCCTACTTTCCGATTTTAGTAGAAGATTTAACGAAAAGTTCAAACCGAGTGAGGCAGGTTATATCACTGTCTATTTGTTTAAGATAAATCAATGAGATCATGAGTCAAATAACAACAACAGGGTATTATGGTAGTGGCTGGTGGTGGTACTGCCCTTTAGGTGGCAAAATCACATCGGTGAGTAATGAAGGAAATTTGATAACAGTGAACCTGTGTATTTCAAATGTTTCGATGACGGGTAATGGACGAGTTTTTATTTAGAAAAGGAGGATTAAATATGAAAGTTAAAGATTTAAGCATATCAACGAAAATTTATAGTGTTAACGCCGATGAGATAACATCAGTAAGTATTGATGCAATCAGTAAAATAAATAATAAAATTAAAATAACAATTGACGATTATTGTTATGATACAAATAAAGATGCGGAGGTAATTAAAACAATAAATGATAATTTATTCCTTAATTTTAATCAGGCACAAGAAGAACAATCAAGATTACGGAAGAAAATAATCGAATCTAGATTTGAGGACATGTCCAAAGCTATCACCAATTATAATGCTGTTGTATTGAAGTATTTTAACAAACCATTATCAACATTAGAAGAATTATGAAACCATTTGACATTGAACTAGCGAAACAGGGTAAACCTGTGTGTAACGGATATGGGATGGATGTTCGAATCCTTTGTTACGACTTGAAAGATGATAAATACCCGATTGCCGGAGCGATCACTGATCCAGAAACTAACAGAGAAACTAACAGAGAAACGTTACAGAAATACACCCTCGATGGTTACGTTATCGGTGATGGAGCTAACAATAACGGTGATCTATTCATGAAGCCGGAGAAGAAAGAAGGGTGGATAAACGTGTTTATAAACGCTTCTTATTTCGGTTCTAAAACAGCCGGCACAATATACCCAACAAAAGAGGAGGCGTTAAAAGATGTTGATACAAAAAGTCCACATTATATCGACACTGTTAAAATAGAATGGGAGGAATGATCATGACACAGAAAGAATTTCAAGAAAAACTGACTGAATTTTACTCTCAGTGCACTATTACATCAAACGGAAGGCTTTACAAAGTGCCAGAATCACTGAAAAACGAGTTTTATCGCGTTTTGGACGAAAGATTACGGGATATCGAACGTAATTCTTCATGCCTGATTATTCGAGGTGGTAGAAGGCCGAAAAGACGCGTTCATATATTCGGCACCGCAGGTCTTTCATTCACCGGGATATTCTTCGTGAGAGTCGAAGATGAGAGCGGTCTGGTAACCACATCCTCGACGTTTAACATCTGGGTGGATAATAAAACCCTTCTATCTGATCTCATGAAATGGAAAGGTCCGGGAAAGAAATGATCAATCCCGGACCCGAAACAAACAACTCACATAAAGACAAGAAGAGATCATTTAAGTTTCTTCCACCATCCGAATATCTCGTAATTATTCGATAAATTATCAGGTTCCCACCAAGTTTCCTCGATATAATTGGCCTGACGTTCGAATCCAACACGAAGATACGCGTCATAACTTTTATACCCCTTGCACCTCCAATACAGGTACTCGATCCCGTAAATGATGTAATAAAGGATGAACGGAATGACGATAAGTGACAACATCCACCATGATGTGACATCAAAAAGAAAGCATAGAAGGAAAATGACTACAGAGATTGCGAAGCCTAGCTGAACGATATCCCAGTACTGTTTTATATGGGTACCTTCATGTGACATCGTTCTCCCACTCAACTTTTCCCGTTCGGTTATAACGACACCGAAAAACATCATCGTGGTAAAACCATCAAGAAAAGTAAGAATTTTCGCCAATTTAGATTTGTAATAAATTTTCATAGATTCCGTTTTAAAAATTCATATTCACGATGGATCGACCCATGTCGGCTTTCCACCCACTATTTTCAGTATTTGACCTTCGGTTCCATTATTAAAAGGTAACGTAGGCCCGTATTGCCCATTATCCAATAAACATTTATCCCCGTCACCACTATGATCAAAAGATTGAGATGATGATTTCCCGGTAACCGCGTGCACACCGTTCTCGGACTCAACGGAAATATCATATTCTATCGATGTAAGGATTAACGCGGTGCCAGTATCAAAGGTGTGATCCGCACGGAGACTCAAAATATCTTCCGATACCCTTACATCGTTAATGATCCGAAGATACACATTTGATCCTATCATAATGATGTTACGGGCGTTAATCGCAGCCAACAAGCTATCGTATTGCTCGTCGGTAACACTCTCCGTTTTCTCGTTAATGAAATCACAAAAGAAAACTTCGTTTTTTGAAATGTAGTCACGGAGTGTTTCGATATTAACCTTGTAATTATAAAAACCTTCCTGAACCACGAAATTCTCCTTCCCCGTGAAACTCTGCAGGGAGGGAAATTGACTTATTTTTATACCGTTAATCTCTTCCATGTTTATTTTTAATTTTTCTAAGTATTTGGCCGCTCATCACCATCGCCCGGAGAAGATCTCTCTTCAATCATCCTTCTTTTTACTTCCACTTTACAATACTCGGCGTACTCGTTGTAAGCCTCGAACTCGTCCGGCTTTGAATCCCTTTGTCGAATCATGCTATTCACCTCTTCATTGTAGCTAGTTCCCGTTTCTTCCGGTATTTCATCGACTTCCTCGAAATTACCGGCTGTATCACCCGGTAACAAGGTAGACCGTTTGAAATAAGATTCCGTGCCAAGTCGATGAACGAACTTGCCGGAATCGCTGTACACTTCTTTGCTCGTGATCCCCGTGAAAACAAAATTTCCACTTACCGCGACACGGGGAGAATTATGAATAACGTTATCATTTTCATCAAATAATACAAGAGTGGAAACATTACCACCCGTGAATAAAATATTTAATTCATACACTTTAGAGGGATCAACCGTTAATTTTTGATACGCGTATCCTCCACTTGTGCTTGGCACTAAATTTCCATTTACATCATAATACGATCCATCGGTAACCTGTTTCTCATCAGCCCCAACCGCACCTTTTACCGCCAGTTTCCCCAGCAACCCGCTCATGTCGTACATGTAATCATTCAACCGAGTGGTAATCAATTGATATTCCTTCGAGACAACCGGTCTATCCGTGTAATTCCCGCTCGGAATAATAGAAAACTCCCTCGTGCCTCCAGCGTGAATGATCGTGACGTTCGTTTGGTAATATCTGAACGAAATTCCGATATCATATTGATTTACCGGGTTTGAACTGCCTGCCTGCGGGTATCTAAACATGACATTACCCGATCTTTTTAACCTTTCTAAAAGATCGCCGAAAGTCTCTGCCGGAAGCGTGCCCGTTAGTTCTTCGCCTTCTACTATGTTGGGCATTTCCACGACATAATTGAAAAAATCAACTGGTGGGTTAATTTCCCACTCCCCGTTAGCCTTTATCGTGAATATTACCCTACTCCAATCACCATTGTCAATGTCAAAAACCATCTCACCATCATCTTCTAAAAAATAAACAGTGGGCATTGACCAACCACCGAATCGAATTATTTTACCATCCTCGATGCTCTTTTTTATTTCAGCCAGTTGTTCGGGCGTGTATATATAATTGTCGTCAAGGGGCTCTGGGATATCATAAACGCTTATTCCCAGCAAAGCAAGCGTTTCCACCCCGTAATTCTGACCGTCCTTGGCCACCGGGATAATCTCAGTCCCGGTTAGTTCTGTCAATTTATCTAATTGACTTATTTTCTTTCCTGCCATAATTAATTCTGTTTTTCAAGTAAAATTACCTCGTCATCTTCCAATAACAAATCATCCCCGTCTTCCAACAGGAGGACTTGTTCATCTCCCGGATCGGGTGTTCCATCACCCTGATTCACCCGAAGACCGATTCCGAATCCAATTCCGATTGATGTCATAATCCAATTATTATATCGGATGTCGCGACAACTTTCCTTACCTGAATAGGGAGGAAAGAGCCGATGTTCGCCGAAATCAAAGCGGCCGGCAAAACAACATCCTCGTTTTGGTTCAGGCATCTCACCGTTAACGTACCCTCACTCAAAGGACAGATATAAAAATAAGGCAGGTCCACGTCTTTCGCCTCAACAGTTCCGTTTACCGTTTTCAGATATGATACGGCGAATGAATGTACCCCCCCTACCACGCTGACATTTCCAGACCGTGGCACGCTTTTATCCAAGTTTTTCATCTCCAAAAATTTCCTTTATTAAAACACTAATCGTATCCGGGTTCACTTTCTCGTTCTCCCAGTATTCAATGACTTCGTCTTTTGTCCAGCCATTTCGTTCGAACTCCGCCTTCATATAAGCGGCGTCCATCCGTTCACCGTCTTTCGGTAATGTGAAAGGTTTCGCCATATCATCTAATCCAATGTTGGAAAATGGTTAGAACGAACCCTCCACCGAAACCGATGGTGTTATAAAGGTCAAACCGTTTCGCGTAAAGCATGTTACAAACCCACATGATAACGGTCGCAACCAGTCCGGTGAAAGTTCCCAGGAAGGAACAGATCATGAAGGTGATCAGCATACAGAGAAAACCTTCACTTTTTAAGAAATCGATAATATACGTCATTTCACAAATCTTTTATAGTTAGCCTTATATTCCTCTTCGGTTCCTTTTCCGAGAACCGTGTTATAATACTTTTTCCAATACGCGGCTTGCCCGTCAAGACTAGCTGGGATCGAAGCCGGTTTTCTCAAGTAATGAACCCTCGCCATGCAAGCGGCAAGACGATCATTATTCTCAAGATCCTTCGCGTTGAATTCTTTCACACCCGCTATCTCGAGAATCTTCTCTTTCAAAGGGATTCTGTTATTGAGATAATTCGCGACAATATCATTGAACGTGGCGGGTTCCATCTGAAAGATTCCCAGAGCCGGGCCACCACCTATCTGTTTCCTGTACTTACCGAGATGACTTTCCTGGGCGCAGGTACCCATCAATAACTCGATGGCCTCCTCTCGGTTCACGGTCGGATAGTTCGGTAAAGATGCAATCTTCCCTAACGTGTCAGTTATAATCTCTCTTAATTCATTCGAATTCATGTTCCATGTTTTTATTAATTCACGGGAAAGTTAAGTATAAACTTTCAATTATCAAATAAAAAGTGAACCTTTTGAGGGTTCACTTTGAAAGAACTGAAGTTAAAAGCCTTTTGGGTGGGGATTGAAAAAAGTGTTGAGGAAATGTGTGGAATACCCACCCGCAAATATATGAACGCAAATTTTAATACACCGTAAAGATATTGAAAATCGGGGTTAAATCAAAATAAAAAGGGAAGAAAATCTCCCCTTTCACGCTAACTGATTCGCATCAGGTCACACCTTTTTATCATGAATGCTGAAAACCAACTCTTTGACGTCGTAAAGATAAGAGTTTCATATCAAACAAGCAACGAGTTCTCGCGTTATAAGATAGATAAAATTTGCAGGGTGTTAGATGCACCCTACAAAAGATTAGAACTAGCGTGCTATCGCTAGGTAAAATTTTAAACGACCGAAAGGAGGTGTTTAAATGCTAACAAAGATTAAAGATAAAGCTTTTGAATCGAGATATCAACAAATTCTCGAAGAATTTTCGAGGTTGAAAGATAATTGCCAACCCGAAGTTCTTCAAAATGACTCATCTCTCGCATTCAAATTACATAGTAAGTTGTATTTGCAAGAACTTGTGAGAATGATGGCGGGAAAGGAATGGTTGGAGGGAAAAATCTAAAAGAGAGGCACCAAAACGCCTCTCTAATTTTTTATCGGTTTCCACGATATTGTATATTAATACCTTTTTTGTTTCATATCTCATTGATTTTTAAAATAAACAGGCGAAAAGAAATAAATCCCGCCCGTTTATGTTGTAATTTTCAATTATCAGAAAGATATCACTCTCATTCTTTATATTCAAGAACCTCTCGGATAGGTGATTCCTTGACCATGATTATATCCCAGTCAAGAACGGATTCCTTCCACTCCTCCTGTATGATCGAAATGGCGCCATCAGGGTTCTGGCTCTCAACGAGATAGTAACGTTTGTAATTCTTCCTCTTCCCGCTATCGGTCTCCTCGGAATACGCGACAGTTACATTGAAGAATTTCATCTCATCACCACCGATATCATTTTCAATGACCTCGTTAACTTTCGAACGGGCGATAGAAATGACCTCGTAATCACTAGCGTACACCTTCGCATGTTCAATCATCCGGGCTTCCGCCTCCGTGAAGGACATCGAGTCAATGAGAAAAGTGCGGGTAACACACTTTTCTTTACCGATCTCATCCACCTTCAACGTCTTGATTTTAACTTCGTAATACATAATCCGGGTTATTTTTTAAGTTTCACACCCTCTTTTTTCTCTTCCTCCTTGATGTCAATACCGTATTTCTCGGCATCTTTTTTCGTTTCATAGACCTCCTCTTCGAGAGGTGTTTGACTCAATTGTTGTTCCAACACCGTGTTAATGATCGCATCCTTGAACTGGGCGAAATTGAACTGGGATTCAAGGATTGCCTTCTTCTCCGTTACAACTTGGTTAATGATCATGTTTTTAGCGAACTCGAATCCCAGGCCGATATAATTCGCGTTACCCTGTAATTCAGCTTTTAAACGATCTAACTCTGCTTTTTTCATAATTCTCTTTGTTTTTATGTGTTAATTATTAAGTTCATCTTCGTGAACCTTTGAAATACTGTTCTCATCCTTTTCAACCGTTGAGGGTGGACGGTTGTTCTCATCGACGATACCCTGACCTTCGCATAAAGGGCACTCGTCATCGCTACCACCGCATCGCGGGCATGTTTTATACATACCGTTCACTTCTCAGAAACGATTTCAGATCCCTGAGTGATTTCATAACCGCGTCAATCTTGGAAATGAATTTCTCGGTCAGTGCCATTCTTTCATTTCCCACCCCCGGTTGTGTTGAAATAAACTTTTCCTTGAACTCACCGAAAGAAAGTATCGTGTACCCCGGTTTAAGACAGTAGGCGGGATAAAGGTTGCCGTTTTGTAGGTTGAAGAAAGGAATTTCCTCGAGAAATCTCGAATTTCTTATTTTCTGGCCCGTTACAGTTTGAAAATAATCTATACACGTGTCAACGTCGGATTGGCTCTCGCATTGAACGCAAACCGTGTCACCCACATCCGCTTTCACGGTGCTCGTTATCACATCGATCATGGATAAAAAATCTTTCACATCCATGTTTAGAGGTCTGTCTTTCACATCCTCGCTTGTGAGAACCTTTGCGTCCTTCACCGAGAAGAAAAACGGGTACGGACCGTTACACGTATACTGTTTCTTAACCGGGTAGCCGACTTTTTTAGCACCCAGAACCACGTTCTGCAAATCTTTGGGTTCACGTAGGATTATCACCCCGCCCTGATCCACGAATTCTTTTAAACTCATCTTTTTATTTATTCTATGTTAAAAACTAAAATATCATCTATACCTTTCAGTATCGTCTCTGCTTCCGCCTTATTCTTCACAGGGACGAGAAAAGAAGTTCGTGAAGTTACGATTTTTATTTTATATCTCTCGCTTTCGTTTGAAATATGTGCGTACTCCACCAAGCTATAAGAATTAATGGTTGAGATTCGAACTCTTGTATCGCCGACCTTGATAAAACATGAATTACCTCGTTTCACTTTATTTTATGGATTAAATTTACCATGATCATAACGATGTTTTCCGGTTCACGAAAAGCCCCACGCCCAGAAAGAAAAATGTCAATGCTAGCCACCAAAATTCATAACGAGGTTCCTCGTAAAACATGGGTCTCACACATTGAAAACAGGCGTAAAATGACGCCAAGCTGAGAAAAATTTTTGTCTTCATAATTTCAGTTCTTTATTTTGTTCATCTAAAGATACATAAACAAAGTGTATTCTCAAACTTTTTCATGAGAAATTATTCAAGAATTTCATACCCGGCGAGCTTCAATGAAGTCACGGAGATGTACCATTCATTCTCGGAAGGTACGCGGATAACACCGTTTGCATCCTGGGTGGCGAGAAGTATCTTACCGTCAAAATCTCTCCTAAGCTGGTAATATCTCGTCTTCGATTCATTTTCTTCCTGATGGCACACCTTGAATTCAGCCCTTAATTCATCTTCATTCAATGACGAGATATAACGAGTCAATTCATCAACCCTTGATTTAAGAACGGCATTCTCCGCCTCTAACTCCTCGCATCGATTTCGTAAACGGGAAAGTTCACCGTATTCCTTCAATGTCGCCATTTTTTCCCTCCTTTTCAATTATCGTGATGATCGCATCCTGTCTGTATTTCATGTACAATGACTCCCATATCAGAACGATTAACAGGGAGGCGGGGAACCAATCGATTATACCGATAATTACGTCGATGATAAACAAAATGATCAATACGATCATCCACGGTATCGTCTCGAAGAAACAGTTTCGAGATATATCATTTCTTTTCATGTTCATTTTTCAATATTAATCAATTAACTTAAACACGACATTCTTCCCGTCCTTTCGAAGCATCCCCTCGCAGTGACCGATATGTCTCATAACACGAACACATTCCGAGTACGGCCTATCCTTCATGAAACATTCCTTGCACCCATCTTTCTCAATGCAAACTAGGTGAAGTCTCTTCCGTCCGAAGAGGAATTTCTCACCGATCTTTTTCTCGTTTTCCATGACATTCTATTTTTGGATGAATGTTATTATATATTATAATATATAATAACATTCAAGGGTTTCATCCTAATAATCAAAATTCGACCAGAATCAGTCTCTTCTCGGATATCTTACCATCGATTTTCTCATGTACCCACATGTGGTTGGCGCCGAACCCCCCACTTGAAGTAAGTTTTATACCAATCGACTTTCTTACCCGAAAATGCATCTCTTAATTCACTCTCGTTCTCGCAAGCGTTGATGCGGTTCAATATGCTGATTAACACTTCTAATTTCTCTAATTCCGTGTAACTGATTCTGCTTTCAACTTGTGCTTTCATATATCTTCTTATTTTTAGTTTGTTAACTCATTATTTTCAACACCATAAAGATACACAATGTTTATCTATTCTCCAAATGTTTTCACGGAAAAGTTCATGTAACATGAGAAAATTATTTCACGTAATCCTCCGGCCGGTATTCCTTGCCGTTATACACCATCTTCCATCCACTTTGTTTCATCGTACACCCGATAGAATAGGGTTGAACGCCATGAGTGTCGACACCCATTTCCCTGGCGAAGGAAACAGTGAAAGGAAAAGCCTTTAAATTATTCTCAGCCAATATCTTAAATCCATGTTCAAGGATGGCACGAACCTCATCCCTGGTTTTCTCCTCACCCATAACCATGTACAACCTACCGGAATGAATGAAATTGTGACAATAATGACATAGAGGGACGATATCCGTGACGGTTCCCACCCCGTTCTCATAATCGAATTCCCACATCTCATGGGCTTCCAACCTACCCGTTTCCGTCATGAAAGCGGGTCTCCCACACGCGATACAGCAATTTCCACTCGATTGATACGCCGCCTGTCGTTTCATGTTCCACCACGATTCACCGAAAACAACTCGGGGTGCCATCCCGTGTAAGGGAGTTGGAACGTTAGGCTGGCATAATATTTCAGGTTTCAGTTTCATAATTTACCAAGTTTATCATAGAATTTGCCGATAAAATCAAACGGATCCACCTCGCTCTCATCGCCCAGAATGATGTAGCTGAATGCGGGTATGATAAGACTGAGTACAAACACAACGGGTGATAGAATAACCCCCAGAAATCTAAGAAAAATAACAAGACATCTCATATCATCTAAAATTAAAAAGGTAAATCTTCATTATCGGGAACGATCTCTTTCCTCATTTTATAGTTTTCAAACGTTTTAGCGAGGAGTTTATGATCCCGGTTAAGAATGTTAAACAGCTCGAATTCGGTCGACTCAACACAATCCCCGACAGGTAAAATATCGGGATTATCGTTGCCGAAATCTTTTCCCCTCTCATCCACGAAATAAGTCTTCGAGGGCCGGTGAAGATAATAACACATGTTTTTGGTTGAGGGACGGGTACCTATATAGCGGAATGTATGACCGAAATCAAGGTACCTCTCGCCTTTCTGCCATAACTCACATACCTCGTCAACAGAATCCTTCTTGCATTCACCCACGGAGACGTGATGCGTTTCCCTTTTCACCCGGTCCGCGTACACCTCGTCATTATCCATGTCATAGAAATAATACAATTTCAATTTCTTCTCTTCTTTGAGGGGGATATCCAACTCATACCCGTTCTGATTCTTGTAAGATGCGAGGTAATCAGCCACGTTATTGCCGAGAACGATTTCGTTATCCAAGTTATCCTGATGTCCTTTCACGTGAACGTACGTTTTCAGCACCTTTTCCGTTCTGTTCAGTTCAGCGAGGACCTTTTCCCAGAGATCCCGGTTTTTCACCGGCCCGGCGTAACCCATCCAATTGTTCTCTAACCATGAAGGCATGTATTCCAAGACACTTTTCATGACGTATTCCGAATCCATGTAAAAGGTAGCGGAAGTCGGTTCGTTCTCCAAGTGTTCGAGTGCCATCAGGAACGCGTGAATCTCCGCCCTCCCTGTTTTCGTGTTCTCCCACCCTTTCGATAACATCAATTCCCGGCCGTCATCCCACACCATGTACACCCCGCTACCACCCAGTTTATTATCCTTGAGGGTAGCCGAGCCATCCGTCCATATTTTAACGCTTTTCATCTCTTTCAAAATTTAGATTGCAATCTTCGCAATGATAATATTCCATGTATTTGATCTTCGACGTTCTATCACTCTTACATCTCGGACACCGAGGGTGACGTTTCCGAAAAACCTCGATCACGTAACAGTAGGCGATAACTAAGATCACCCATAATGTAAACGCGACTGTTATCACGATGTGAACTATTTTGGAGGGATCGACATCAACCATTTTGCCTTCCATCATTTAAAATTTTTAGGATCGACGAAATAAATATCTTTATCGTACGTGCAATCAGCGAGAAACCGGGCCTCATCACCTTTAACTTTTTCGAGAATCACAGTCGGACAGAGGGTGAGACCGGTTCCTCGACTTTCATGTGCCTCGTGAATGACGGCGACGACCCTGAGAAATTCAACCTCGCGAACGTAATCCCTGCCATCCTCCGTTTGTTCGTTACATCCCTCTTCGTCTTGGTAGAATTCGAGTGTATCCCGGGAGATAATCTCACCGACTCTCGGTGTGAAGTTCACATGTCTCTCATCCATCTCTTCACGCGAGATGATGTTACCTTTACTATCTCGCTCTATCAGAGCCAGATAAACCTCTTGAAGAAAGCTTCCTGCCATTTTCTTTGTTTTTAAGTTGTTATTCTTCATTGTTTCAACACCATAAAGATACATAATGTTTATCAATCCACCAACAAAAATCAGGAAAAAGTTCATGTAACATGTCATTTTATCATATCTTCATTTCTCATGATTCTGGTAAGTGTCATGTTTTCATGTTCACTCTCTTTTGGGTGAGACAAAACCCCGGTGGAAAATTTGACTCGCCCCTTCATAATCAACAAGTTAATTTTTCTCATGTTTTCGCGATAAATACATTGTTCATCCCGAAATTTTAAACTTCGTTACCCATTACTGGTGTTACCCTGCGTGAAAGCCGATTTATATCAGTTCATGTACCGTGATTGAATTACCCGTTTTAACCAGGGATGATGTATTATATTATATATAATATAATACATCATTTTCATCCAAATAAAAATGAGAGGGCGGGGAAGCCCTCTCACTGTCAAAATTAGCGCTATGATAATCATACACGTCTCACGACGATACCAGTATGATAGACACTCTAAACATATCTATATAATAGAAAAGAAAATAATCAACTAACTATATTCTTTATATGACCGATAATATCGTCAATATCAATCATCTCACTGACGTGTTCATGGTTCAATTCCGCCTTCAATCTAGCGAAGAATGCCTGACCCAGTTCATCGTCATCCCCGAACATGAACCTACACGGTTTCGGTAGATGTTTCATGTACACTAGAACCTCGCACTGGGTGTACCCGTTGAACCACCTTTTCTTCCTCGATGAGTTCATCTCAACCCAGTAAATATCTGATTTCCTGACTATTATCTTCTTCGTCATACCTTGTACCCGTTAAATTTCGTTAAAATATATAATCGTTCATCCATTTGGTCCGCTCTGTGAACCCCCCTTATCTCTCAACGGTTAACCCCACGCTCCTCATCTTATCCACCATCACACCTTCCACGGTTTCCCTCATGTTAAAGAGGGTTTCGAATTCCCATCCCTTACCCATCCGGGTGGCCCTGTCCATTCTCTCTTTCAGGTAATCCATGATGGCTTTCAGATCACTGATTGATTTCGTTTGTA